>OGZM01000032.1_pt1 | contig 195279 bp, 243 predicted proteins | sample 1576821 | NCBI WGS metagenome assembly OGZM01 (sample SAMEA3541491, study PRJEB24748) | human gut metagenome | biome: human gut; feature: human-associated habitat; material: faeces | place: China | collected 2012
AAAACCCTATTATCGCTAGCTTCTATGACTGGTAACTCACGACACGTCTCACTATTTCTGATACGATCATTATCATACCCTATAAAGTTATAGGACGCTGCATCAGACAAATACAGATCTTCAAGATACATCGTCTTACCTGCGGTGTTTATACCTCCTATTAGTTTAAACATCCAATCTCTCCTCTCTAGCCTTAAAATAACCTACAGAGTCATGTATAATTACATGTTCCGAGTTTTTGAAGGTTAACAAGAATCTATCTACTACAGGCTTAGACAACTGCTCCATAACTCTACCATAGTATATATCGACACCTAGGAATGTAGCTATGGCTGCTACAAGGAAAACCCTCTCTCCGGTACTTAACTTATATATCGGTAGTGTTATACTGCCCTTCTTGTATGTTCGAGTGTTCAGATCTATATCAGTAATACCTTGCTTGTTCACTGCATTCAATCGCTCCACAAGGTAGTTCTTTGGTACGCTTTTTCCTACATCAATGAAATGCTCTAATTTCATGTTACCGTTATGCATATCATTGAATATAAAGATTACATTACTAGGGCATTTCTTATCAAATAACATAGAGCACCTCCTATCGTAGCGATGATCTAGATATGAATGTGCCTACCTGCCAAGGCACGAAACTTAGACCACTCCCAACTACTCCAATGCGAGACGGATCTTCTTTACTTAACATTATAAGCCTCCTCAAACTTGCAGTTACAATAAGTCTTACAGTTATCCAGACCCACAAAATCTGCTACATCTCCCTCGTCTATATGATATCTGTCCCAGTTACCTAATACTTTATAGAGTATCTCGTGTATATTCGACTTTTGTAAAAGCGCCATATCGGTATCGTCGAAATTCAGAGCGCTACTCTTGATGTATTGTATTACTTCCTGTTTCTTTGATTCATCCGGGATTCTATACGGTGTTGTTTCAAAGTTCACAAGATTTACGTACTTCCCTGTCAAGGTAAGAGGCTGAAGTACCCACCATTCCCGTGTACGTAAAGAATCCATGACTAGTCCCTTATCGTATAGGTACTCTGGAGGAATGCAGTATCTTGTATCTGCATCATATTCCCACACAGTAAGTAGTTCTGATCTGCCGGGATAATAGAATGCGTGACCTATTGCACTGAGACAGCCTTCCAGTGATTCTGCAAAACAGATACGAGGTGTTATCGTGTCCTCCGGCGGATTTGCACTTTCTGGTACTCTCGGTATAAATGTACGTACTAAATCGTGCTTACCTACGGCTACGTGATATAATTTTACCTTACTCATTACTCTGTAGAAATCCGCAATTGACAATTCACGCCTAAGCTTCTCTATATCATCTGTAATTGCATTATCCATCTCAGCCTTCTCAACAAGAGATAGACGCTGACTTTCCGTAAAAAGAGACCGTGCTGTTTTGTACACTACAGTTAATGCAAAAGAAGCATATGCATTATCTATATAATAAATAGCTGATACAGCTTCAAGTTTTATTTCTGAAATTACACGTACATATTTGTTACAGTTATGCGTTTCTCCTACAGGAGGGATATGATCTAAAAGCAACTCAATTACGTACTCACTATAATTACCAGAGTAACCACCTTCGCAACCAACTGCATGCGCAACTCTCGGAAAGGATCTCCTAGCAAGTGTACTCTCTGCTAATAAACTGTCCATATAAATGTATATCGGCGCTAGACCTTTACAATTGTGATAATCAGTGTCAGAGAAGTATTTAGTTCTCGATTTTGTAATATCGCACCTGTAAGTCTCTCCTCTTAGCAATAAATCAACAACATCTTTCGACTGTATTGTGATTGCTCTGTACATATAAATCCTCCATAAACTACAATACTTCTTCTCCAATTACCTGCATCCGCTTTACTGCATTTAATAGCTCAGATGGTGTCACAAGACTCTGCTTAGAATCATCAGACCCAGGTTTATAAAATCTATGCAATGAAACTGTCGTAATTAGATGATCCGATACTTGGGTACTGAGGCATGTCCAAGTATTAAGCACTAATCTTGCTATAGCACTGTCACTATCCATTTCGACTGCAACTAATGCTACTCCATCTACATCGAGAACTAATGCATACTGTTGCTGTACGAACTCCATACCATCTCTCACCGCTTCACATACGTACTGTAAGCTAGATGCTGTTATTATATTACTGTACACACATATAGGGGTAGTGTATCTGCAATGGCCTATAGCTATATGCCGCTCTTCCATTCTTACTGCAAAAGACCCGACCTTGGTGCCATCGCTTCTGGCTACATAATAAATAGCCCCATTGAGGAAGGCATTGCTTATTGTTTCTTTAATTGCTGCTTTGTCAACTTTAAGCTTATTTCTCTTCATATATGCTATTTGCATGTCGTATATGTCCTGCAAATCATAGTATAGGGCTTTCTGTAGTTTATAATTTACAGTCATACATCTCCGTGCCAATAGTGTCTGATCACCCCTTCGCAATGTTTTCTGCTTTCCTGCGAAAGGGATATTTACCTCTATCTTTTTGAAATCTACTTGACAAAAATTATTACGAGTAAACCATCTTTTATCGTGGAAATACTTATCTATATACTCGCCAAGTTCTTTCTTATTCTCATCATGTAAATATGTTAAATACTCGTATGGATGCCATACGCAATCACCCTTTGTCGTATTACATGTTTGACAGAGCGCTACTATGTTCACTAAGTCATTTGTTCCGCCCTTTGATATTGGAACAACATGCTCAACTGTGAAGTTGTCACCAATAGCTACTGGACACCCACAATGAGCACATACGCCGTCTGACTTGCACAATATATCCTCTTTTACATCCTTCGAAAACCAAACTCTTTCTACTACTTTCTTTCGTGGGAGTGCTTTTTGCAATCTCATCCTCCTCCTTTTATAATAGCTACTCTAAGTGGACCCTCTGGGACTCGAACCCAGGACCGTCCGGTTATGAGCCGGATGCTCTAACCAACTGAGCTAAAGGTCCAGACGGGAGGATTGCTCCTCCCTATTCATAGGAGAAATAATACACCAATGGCGTAGTGTATCCTAAGGAAATTCTTTAACGACAAAACCAGCTTTGCCTAACCATCTTGCCACAACGTGTCTGTGACAAAACGAACCTGACTTCTCGTAGCAAATAAGTGCAATATCCTTGCCGCCTGACAACTTCTCCAAATCAGCGACAACCTTCTCCTGAGACAAATACCGAAGCACATCTCTGTGATATGCAGCTACATAATGATCTTTGTCGCCGTCGCGCTTGTAATCATATAAAATATTATATGTAGGTGCAAGTGCTTTGTATACTGGGTATCTCCAGCCAGGTACTTGCTTAGCTGCGATTGAGATTGGTACAATATCTGACGGCAGATTCTTAACCTGAGCAAAGTAACTCGTGTAGATTAACATGACTTGAATCCTCCCCTATTTTTATATACCCAGTAGACGCTGAGTTTTGATTAGCTACTCAAGAAATTAACTACAGCTTCAGTTTTTGAATCAAGCCAACTTTGTACTTCATCCTCATCCATTTTTCCCTGTTTATACTCGTTAGCTACTCCTCTACATACAAAATAACCATCTGAGGTTGAACTAACTCCGTATACGTTCTTGAAGTTTACAGTCCAGTTAGTACTTCCGACTACGACAATATCTATTGTTATCTTTGGGTTCCTCTCTGCTTCTGTTATCGCATTGGCTAACGCGTTTAACCTGTTGACGCTCATATTCTCAAGATCATCAGATGGTAGAGTTATGATAACACGAGCTGTTGTCTGTGTTACGACTTCGTTTAAGTTTCTAATATAGCGCGCTAAATCAGTACACTCAACCATTCCAGCAACTCCAGCTAGACTAGATGCTTTTGAGTAATATGTACCTACCTTAGACTCTTTCAGCTTGCAGGTCTGTATTAATACTACGCATGGAGTGTCTAAACTGACAGCTCTGGTATCGATAAACTCAGAAGCCACTTTACTGTTTTCGCACATAAATACAGCAGATACGCTTGACAGATCTTCTGCTGGTAACTCATCTCCGAATGACATCCATAAATCAGTATATTTGGAGCACTCCCCTACTGAGATGTATCCCATATTTTCCATGACCGATTTAAATCCCTTAGGTGTTCTTATTATTGCCGGAACATCTGTGGTACAAGCACGAAGTTGTTTTATCCAGTCCCTGTCTTCTGTATTTATTTCAACAAGACCTTTTAAATTATTTACTTTTATATAATGCACAACTAATTCCTCCGAACTATTTGTATGTTACAGGAAGCACCCTCCGTACATCGACACTGGAGAATAACCAGTATTCTCCAGGTCGACCAAAACACTTCCCATCTGCGACGTAATTTTCATCATATTCTAGTTCATATACCTCGCAGTCTCCTCCAAATGCCTCTACAGCACGTTCTGGAGTTGCGTAGACTACAACATGATTCTCCACCAGAGTTGGATGTACTACTAACCTTTTTAGGTTAGATCCAACAGTACTGGCATGGTAATATGTCATTTATAAACCTACTCCTCATCATAATTCGATAACTCGACTGCTTTCCACACAGAGGATAAGTACATGTCTCTAGTACACCACAACTGTCTAACACCATTGGCACAGAATACCCCACAATCCCGCGAACATCTCACTGTGTAATCGTTCAGATCCTGCGCAGTGAAGATAGTTGTGATATTAGACTTCTTGAGCTTGTCGACTGCTTTCACGTAACCTTTCCAAAAATTCTCCCTTACGATATTAGCTACGTAATCGACATCTTCCACGATTAAGACATGATTCTCTTTGGATTCCCCATATCGAGCAATCACGTCATTAATGTAGGCGAGCATGTCACCCTCACTGTAGCATCTGTAAATATCGTCAACGAATGGAGTAATAGTTACCGGATATTCCCCATTGGCTGCCCACAGACCTAATCCATACGTTGCGATATACGCGATATGGAAATGAGGCCACGTAATGTCGTCGATCAACTTCTTCATGAAAAGGTTTACCATATTGGTCTTACCTGTTCCAGTCATACCTGTGATTAAGTTAAACTTTGAAATCTTAGGCATGGTATTGTAGGTGTGGTATGTAAGCTTTACTCTACTCACCGGAACTGGATCCATCTCTGGATTCCCCACTTCAAACACCCATTTCGGTAACTCGTTCAATGGATACTCGAGAATAACCCCATCTGCACACTTGTTGTCAAGCGCTGCTAATACTTCCTCTTTAGTTGCTGTTACTGGTAAATGTTCATACATAATTCTTTTCCTCCTTCTATCATGATCTATGAACAAATAATGATATTTATATAAACGACTTCTAATCGCTTATATCGAAGATTTTGATTTGATCACTGTGTGACCACTTTAGTACCTTGCCGTACCTAGTCCGATCTCGTGTCTTTCCATGAAACCCGACCTGTACGTAATGTGTAACGTTTCCATCTCTCATGTACCCAAAACTAACATCAAGTTTCTCTCTTTGGTTCTGATAGAGAGTTCCTTGACGTGCTCCGAATATGTGAAGAAGACGTACACGTTTTTGTAGTTTTCTGTTAGTTAAATCAATTCTCATAGCTAGTGTTCTCATAGCTCTTCGCAGAACTCCGTAACTGTCTTACATTTATAGCAATACAACGGCCTTGTATATCCAGGTTCAGCGTGCCGTTTTGTCTTTCTAGCTATGGGTGTCCTGCTGCCACAAATAGTGCACCTCAGATATATGATACGTATTCTTTCCATGTTGTTACCTAATAATTGGAATATACGTAGTGCTGCGTCGAATTACTGTCCTCGCTCATAGTAACACCTCCCTGTAATACTTTGAGCATACTTCATATTTATCTTCTACTCCCGCTTTTAATGACGGAGGTAGCATATCCCACACCATGTCCACCATATCGGGAGGCATAGTGTTGAATCTCTTAGTCAGGTACATCTGAGCATCAATACTCATTTTATCCCACCCTCCATAGAACGTGACGAAACGCTCTACAATCTGACTGAAAGTTATATCAGTCTCCACGTCTAATATGTTCTTTATATCTAGTATATCGTGACTATCCGGCCTACAACACACTGACTTCATACATATTAGAGTTAATGCGTCAGCTGTGAATACTTTTAAGACTCCCTTAAATGTCTTATAGTGTTTTGCATACTGCGCAATAGCCGGAGTGAACGATCCAGTAACCATTACATTATGGTTCATCCAATCCGTAGGCAGCGAGCATTCTTTAGCAACATCCGCTACCAAATCATCTAAATAAGCCGATGCTCGTGAGAAAGTATCTATATCCATAGTAGATTCCCGGAAAGTGTAGTTGATGGCTATGGCTGCACCACCAACCACTACAATCTCTATCGAAGCTTCCGGACCAAACTTCTCCAATATCTTATCGGCCAATTTATCTAAGTAAACATCTATGCTTTCCTTAGACAGCATTTCCAACCTCCGTAATGCATACTTTATGCCTTATAAATTCTGGTATACTCCTTTCAATATAATTATGCAGATAAGACTCTCCCATTGTCTCGCACATAATCTTCATTGATTCTGTCAGTACATAATCTTCCTCTTCATACGTAATGTATTGTTTGTAGTTATCAGGCACTTCAATGCCTAACGTATTACAACAATACTCAAGCAGTCCTATGCAGTACCCTGTATACACTGAATTGAACCAGTAGTCTACAGAGTCTACTAAACCCTTAGGTCCTTTGCTCATGTATAAGTGATTCATCGTGCTAACAAATTGAGTATATGTCATGTAAGTCCTCCTCGCTATTCTGAATCGGACGGCGTTGCCATTGGAATCTCCTTAAATTCTTTAGCGTTGCACACTTCTACACGCTTCACCTTGTCATCAATTACAGCTACGCATACCATATCGCTGTAAGCAGCGTCGCCTATAATCTTGTAGTACAGCTTATTAGATCCATCATTGAAAGTCGGTTCACCGTATACAGCTTCTACCTCTTCTACACTTGAAGAGATAGAGATTCCGCCGTATACAGACAGTACACCATCTCCTTGCGTGTTACCAATATCCTCAAGTACATCGAAAGCATAGCCCTCTTCCGGCGTGAGACCTTCTCCCTCCTGTACTCCGATATTGGCAATAAGCATAGCTCCATCTGGTGATTTAAAATATCCGACACAATCCTGATTGAACCCGATGGTTTCCATGTCAGTACTCTCTAAGGTAAATCCCATATCGACAATGTCCGATACTTTAATCGGCACAGAGACTTCTTTCCCAGCTAAGGTCACTTTAGTCAAATCTTCGACTGGCGCCTCAGTGGTTGTCTCTGCCGTCGCAGTTACCTCCTTGTTACTAGCAGCACAGCCACTCACAAATAAAGTGGTAAGAGCTGCTACATAAATTACTTTACGTAATCTCATTTGTTCCTCCTTTAACCGAATAAGTATACATTCAATTCAGTTGTAGTATTTATACTCACCCCAGAGTTAGTGCTTGCCTGTAACGGCATAAGTCTCCTGAGTGGTGTATCTAGTTTAATTAACAGTCTCCCTGTGTTAACGGAGAGTACTTTATAAATGTCAGACTCAGATACTCCATATGTGTCAAACAGTAGACCGCTAAAGAGCTGTAAGCACACAGCTAATTTGCACGCTATCTTAATATCTGTTAGCTGGGCTGCACCAAATGCTGAGTGTACATACTTCCCATCCCAATCGTAGCCAAACGCTTTTAATGTCGGCATGAGCACATCTGTCATACGCTTAATAACTGGTAGCCTCTGGTTAAACACATACTCTGCGCTATATACTTTCTCTGAATCTGTTTTATAAATAGTAAGCATATTAACCTCCGATAAACAAAGTACCGAGTTCTAATAAAATCATTCCAGCAGCTGCAGTAACATATCCGAATGTAGTCGCGAGCCTATTGCCATGCTCATATCCGTAAGTCATATAGTAATACCCTCCGGTTATGAAGATCCCGCTCAAGGCTAAGATAAGTTTCATCGCTGGCTCAAGGATTGAGAATATATGCCCATATCCAAAAGCGTACACAACAATTAAAACAACCCATGAAAACTTCATGATGTTCAGTGTGAATGATTTTGTCTTTAAAACTCTAATAACTGATTCCATAGTATTTTCTCCTCTAGGAACCCGCCGTCTTAGACAATCCGCGTTATACTAAAACGGCGGACTCATTAAAATAGTAATGATGCTATAGCGGCTATTATTGTAGCGGCTATTATTATAGTCGGCGATACTTTTACGCCATTCACTGTAAGAATGGATATAGCTAACCCGACAAGTAACTCTAATATAATAAGAGCTATCACCTTGTTAGATATACGTCTTTGAGGTTTCTTCTTTTTGCGTTTAGGTCTTGTTTCGTAGCGGTAGTGTAACTCACCTCCAATCATACAAATCGTGATTAGCGTAGCTACTATTCCCAATGCGGCTACAAAGGTATCTTTGGTACCTACTCCGAACTTAATAGTTGCAATAGATAAGCAACTTAAAACTATCAATAAATAAGTGTCGTACACAGAAATTCCTCCTATAGAAACATTGGTCTTCCGTATAAGAAAGTATGATCTAAACATGTTCTGTCCATAAGTAATACTTTATATCGTATTGAATACTGGACAGCTAACTCACTAAACACTCCAGTGGTTATGAACACCCACTTAGTGTCCGGGTCAGCTTGCAAGAGTGCATGGATATCCTTTGGACTAACAGGGTTTGATTTGTCCCGTAACTCACAATGTAGTGTGTATTGTGCTTTACTATTAGAAGCTAGTATATGCCTTGGTTTGGTCCATAAGATACACTTATAACCGTAAAACATGAAAAGCTTCCCACACCATCTGATGAATATCCGATTTGACCTTCCGAAGAAGTCGATTGGATCACCTTCGATTTTACCCAAGAATTGTACTTTCTCTAAGGGTAAATCCATTTTGGGCTCAAGCTTTGCGACAATTCTACGAGCGTCGTTAATACTCCAAATCTTACATAAGTAGTTACCTATGTATATTTTAGTTGGAAACCACCATTTGACGTTGAAGCCGTATCGTCTGTCCTTATGTCCATCCTTCCTGACGTGTAAATACCTGCGATATCCCCACAGTACATCATCTGGATGTTTCTCTCTTCCAACATGACACAGGAACGGTAGTTTAATCCTGTACTTTTTCTGGAACTTCCTATAGTCTTTGCGGTAAATAGTCCACACAAATACTGTAATGATAAGTATAACGGGTATACAGTATTTAATCCACATATTTACTCCTTTGCGACTAAGTCGATTCTGATTTGGTATGTAACATCAAACTCAATGTCTGGTTTGGTTACAGTAATGTTATAGTAGTTCTTGAATCTACTTGACTGTAATACTTCATCCATGACAGGTTCGAAATCACTTGATATAGATACTGATACAGCAAATCTCTTTCCCTGTCTGATTGGTTCAACCGCTTTATCCAGAAACCCAATAAGGTCTGCTTTTAAGTGCAATAGATTCTGAGTGACAGCATCGTCCGCTTTCAACTCAGCAGCATCGTCGTTTGCCATCTTTTTAATCAGCACACGAAACTGATCAAGTACAGATAATTTCTGAATAGGCGTGTTGGCATCTACTTCTACGAATGTAAAAAGCTTCTTGCCTTGTCTCATACTTTACTCACCCTCGAGTGCCGCCTGTAATTCTGAGTAATCCACATCATCGAATACTTCACCATCTGTCATGATTACCACTTCCTTAGTATCAAGGTTTACCTGTACCAAAAGTGTGTCGTATTCCCAGTCGATTCCGAGACCATCCGCCAAATAAGAACTATCGTCCTCGTCCCACTTTGCCTCCATGAGATTCTCGTCATTTGAGTTGTACTCAAAGCCATGCTCCTTTAAAAACTCTTCCATTTCTTTCTCCTTTCGTTCAATATTATACGGGAGTCTCCGCTCCATCTATATATGTTTTATGCAGGCATATTTTTAACAAAAGGGGAGGCTTTTTCACCTCCCCTTATTACAGACTAATTACTCCACTTAGCGTAAAGGTCAAGGTCTTGATCTACATACTGCTCGAACTCATACCGCTCTGTTCCACCCTCAGAAGTAGTCCAGTACAGGAAATGTCTGTCTGGCTCTATGATAGAGATGGCGGGACTTCCGGGATCGTGAATCAAATTACCACGAATTAGGTCGATTGTATTGATCTTGATTCCGTCACACCAGAACCGCACTTCAACCGTATCTGTCGGGTCAGTGTTTAGTTCTGTATAATGAGGAACTAATGTCATACCACCTGCAGGTACTTTCGTGTCGGAAGTTACCTTCTTCCCGTTGTAGGTCCAGTAATCAAATCTGAATCCGTCTTTATGTGAATCTGGTAAAGCACCTACTGTATCGTCTGTCTTACGCTTAATGATGCGGTCCAAATCCTCAAGATAGATATCCTGATAATCTGCACTATACACAGCGTAAAGCTTTGTATTCACATACAGAGGTCCTATTGTTGTAGTTCCTCCAGGATTCTGTGACCAGCCCAAGAACGTATATCCAGGTTTGCTTCTTGTAGGTAAGTCATTTAACAGCTCTCCAGCCTCCCTGATAACAGTTTGACTGTAAGAGTCGTCAATGAGCTCTAAGCTTATCTGGTTATAACCGTATTTGTAATCAAGCTGCAAGTCTCTATCCGGGATTGTTCCAGAGTTAACCGGGATACCATCCTGATCGACGTAGGTAATGAAACTCATTCCTACCTTGTCTGGAGGTGTCGGCATGGAACCTATCGCATTACCGTCCTCCACTACCTTAGTGGTTCCGTTCGGGAAAGTAATGACATACTTAAGTCCGTCCCATCTAGCGATAAGCTGTACATCCTTTGACCACTTATAAATGTCTCCGGCTTTGACTTGCTCTCCCTCATATTCCCAGTACTTAAATGTTGCGCCACTCTTCTTAGGAGTTGGTAATGTCGGGATTGTATCTCCGTACTTCATCTCCCACTTCTGAGCAGACGTGTTAAGTGATAGGATATAATTACCCTCTGTGAATTTTGGATACAGAGAAAAATCATTCAGAGGAATACTCTCAGTAGCACTGACTGGCTGTTTACAAGCTTCGTCCCAGAACCACCCAACAAATCTCTGGCCAGGCTGCTCCGGTACAGGAAGTTCACCTATCTTGGCAGGATAATAGTACTTCTTGACACCGTAGTCAACTAATGTACAGGTTACCTGCTTACTCTCGAAGACTGCATAGAAGGTTGTGTCCTCTTCGATTGGAGTATTGAAGTCGAAAGCTTCTCCACCCTCCGACAGCGACCAGTGAATGAAGTTCTTACCTTCCTCGTTTGGTACGAATGGAGGCGATACTGTATAGCCAGAGATCGCGTCGATTACCTGCACTTTACTCGGTGCCACGAATGTAATTTTGATAGCACTCTCGGCATAGTCTGCGGTAAGTACATGATCGTCTGCTACTGTTACTATCGTGTCTGGAGTTACCGAGAACTGACGTATTACTTCATCTGTATCGTTGTTTATCTCAGTATACTTCCAACCTTTGAATCGGAAACCTGTATCCATTGTAGGAGTCGGCAGTTTCCCGTACGGCTGATCATAGGTTACACGGATTGGTGTTGGCGTTTCACCTACACCGTTCTCGAAGGATACTACAACTGTCTTACCTTCCCAAATAGCGTACAGGTCACATCTTTCACCTGCTTCTGCTTGAGAACGTAAGTCATTCTCAGACCAGTACTTGTCAGGATAATCAGCTGACCCTGTAGGTGTCTTCGACCATCCGATGAAGTTGTATCCTGTTCTGGTAAACGTATTCGCAGGAAGCGTTACTCGAGACCCGTATGTGAGCGTTATTGGAGTCATCTCCCCCTCTCCACCATTTGGATTGAAGTAGATGGTATACTTATGCTTAACCATATAACGGTAAACATCAAGATCGGGTCTGGCGAATAGCTGGTTGTCTAGACCCGTCGCTCCATGGTATCTGTACTCAACACCGTTGAATGTTTCGTTCTTAGTACCAAGAGAATCACCACGTACAATCGAGTCGAAGGTTACTAACTTTGTAACTCTCTGCAGCTCTTCTTTTGTGTGATAGTCTATTGTTATAAAGTTAACAGGTACTTCCTTGTAGTGACGGTCTCCTTGTACTAATCCACATCGAGTACAAGTATCTTGCCAGTAAACATCTTGCCACTGACCGACTGGATACCACTTCGGTTGGAAGTCATGTCCCAACGGGTCTCCTATCTCATCAATGATAGTTAAGTGACATCGACTACAGGAGTAATACTTTTTGGCTGGTTCAGTACATGTCGCTTCTGATTCACGAACGAATACTTTATCGTGTCCTAATGGCTGAGACGTTTCCGTCTTGGTTTTGCCACAGGTCGGACACTTGAATGTTTTGGTTCCCGGGCTGGTACAAGAGGCGCTGTTGGAAATCTCCTGCCAGGTGTGCGGTGCAGTATTCTGCGTCTGTCCACAAGAACATACCTGCCAATGGTTGCTGCCGTCCCCAGTCCACGACCAGGAGTGGGTGTGGGCAGGACGCAATGTCACATTGTAATATGTATCAGGAACTCGTATGTATCCTTCTGACTCAGACCCTTCTTTGTGTGCGGGCATAAATAACTGTACTACTTTATCTCCAGCAGTATTATCCATAGTTACAAACCACGCATGTCCTGCAACATAACTTGTGCTAGTGTTAGAATGGTAGTAATCTTGAGCATACTTGTACGGTAATCCACCAGATGACCGTAAACTTATAAAACTCGACTGTCTGCCGTATCTAGCGTTTATACGTATTGTTTCCCCCGGGTTCAAAGTAAATGTTACATTACCGTTAATACCACTGGTCTGTGGAGCACTGGTTGTATACTGATACGGCGGGAAGGGGTAACCATCTCCGCTCCATAGGTGACTTCCACGTGGTTGTATAATACTATTAACTCCTGCATTATCTACACTAATCGGTATGATCTCTGAAGCGTATGCCGGGAACGCCAACATTAAGGAAAGGATTAACCCAAATACTATTTTCTTAAACCTCATTATATCTCCTTTCATAAGCATAGGGAGACGAGAAAGTGAATAATATGGTTAGGACAATTGTCTTTAGTTTCTTCAAGAAATCATCTCCTTACTTCTTCTCAGCAGGAGAATCTCCCGTCTGAGGTAATTATTTCTTAGTTGCTTTCTTTACCTCAAACAGATATGCGCTGTGAAACTTCCAGACCTTTATGTTCAAACCATCCATCGGCTGTTTATAAAAAACCTCACTGTAAATTTCTTTACCATTGATCTCAGCGATATACTGGTAATGTTTTCCGTCTGAATGTTTTAGTTCACGTATCTTGGTTGGGTAAACTTGTTCATACATAATTGGAGTCAATAAAAGCCCCAAAACTAGTGAAATAAATTCCACTGCTATAACGACTGCAAGTACACAACCAAGTGCGTAAATGAAATCAATACTGCGTACTAAATGTAGTACGTAACTAATTACAAGTACAACTAAGTACTCTTTATAACGACGACTCTCGTGTTTTGAAAATACTAACATACTCCTCCTAATGAAGGGCTAACTCAAGTGCCCATCTTATTTTGTTCTCCTGCTGATATTCTTTTTGTAAAGCAGGAGGATATCTCTCAATAACTTTCTCAGCCAACTGAATCAGATCAAAATCTTCTCCAGGCTCCCATGCGTCGATTACCTCTACCTCGTCTTCTTTGCAAGCACTTGCTACTCGCATGACTCCGTTGTAGATGTAATCGGCGTTCTTGCCTACTTCCTTAGCGAACTGCACAGCGAACTCTTTAAGGTTTGGTTTACCTGCGTTCTTCCAAGCGTTGTAAGCTGTAGTTATAATAACATCGGCGTTGTTCAATACTTCTTTGCCGATAGCTTTAGCTAAAGCACTCTTTTCCAACTACTCACCTCCTAGAAAGGTAACAATCTTGTGGTCAACTCATAACACAAATATAACTTATCATACTTGTCCAATGCAGTTACTAATGCACTAGGAAAACGTCTTAACCACTCCTCAGCTAACGAGGGAACTTCACTTTCTTGTTTAGGTAAATCTGTTGACATAAGCAGCCTTCCTAAGTGAGCAAAGTCTTGTTCCCGTAACATAGGCTTCATTCTCTTAAGAATCTTACTTACATCGAGCTCCGGATAGTTAGTCATAAAATACTGTTTAAGCATCGCCCACTTCAGTAATTCTGGAGCTGAACTTTTCAATACTTTAGTTATATTCTTAGCCTCCTCAGTATTACCACCAGAAAGTTCCCTTTGCTGTGCTTCTACTACTTTTTCACAAAATCCCCCATCAGTATGGTCCAGTAAATACTGCTTGGCCTCCTCCGTAGTTTTTACATTCGGATAATATTCACAAAGTGCTGTGTATACTCTATTCAACGCATTAATTTCTGAACTCTCATCAAACCTCTTTAAATAATGCTCTATGCGGTAGAAGATGCTGCACTCATCTTTCGTCCAGAAGTTCCCATTTGGATAAAATCCATATTTACTTATTTTACCATAAAAATCTATAGAGTCCTGTATCATCTCAACGTCTTGAGATGAGAATCTGATCTCGGTACAGCAGTACTCTATTATATTTCTAGCTGCCGGTATACTTTTAGCATTGTGTGCTATGAAACGTAAAACATCGACAGTATTATTCGCCTTATCCGGCATGACAGTGCCCAAAGCTCGCATAATAAAGCCTGCGTTCTCTCCGTCGCCAAATAGTATATCACCACTGAGCAAGTCAATAAGAAGGAGTATCTTTAAGTCTTTATTCTCATCGTAAGTCTGCACTTTCTTCAGAGTATCCATGACTTTGTCCGAGTCATAAGTAGCTTTACAGAGCATAGGGCCTACTGATTGTTTAAGCTGTTCATATGTCATTGTATACCTCCTTAAACGCATGATGATTTACGCTAAGTTCATTAGGGATCGCAAAAATTACTTTACTGAACCCACGCTGTAGAACTCTCTGTCTTTTGAAAGTTTCGGCTACAAGCTTCGGATCATTCCCGAACACTCCACATCCAAAGGCTCCGAGAATTATCGTATCACATTCTACCTTTTCCAAAATATCCAGCACGAATTTGATACGACTTACCAGTGCTTTTGTTTTCTTTGTATCAGATGCATGACTTGCTCGAACATTTGGAGCTGCACATGAAAGTACATCAACTTTTGTTTCACTAGGAAGTACAATAATTCCAGGCGTGTAAATCGCTTTGTTCCAATAAAGTGCATTATTAGTGTTCAGTCTATTCTTTTCATAATATGCCGGAAACTTAGACAGTACGTTATATAATGTAGAGTTCTGACATAAGTATTCTTCCTGAGCTACTGCACCTTTCAAGAATCCTCCCCCAGGATTCTTGAAAGAGGCAAAGTTCAGTACACAAGTTTTGCCCTCTCTATACCTAACGACGGCATCAAGAGTTTTCATATCAATCACTTCTACAATAGTGGACTGCTTCCGCGTAACAGTATTCTCAACATGGTCATATATCTTTGAGTTAGCTACGGATTTTTCAATAGCTTCTCTGTAATGTACCTCATTATGAAGTACGAACATCTTCCAATCCATATACCACCTCTACTTATTGTGTAAAGCTAGTCTTAAAGCCCACATGATTTTATTGTTGTCCCGATACTCTTTAGCTAAGGAAGGAGGAAACATGTCAATCACCTGCTGAGCGAGACCTTCTTCCTCTTTAAGAATATCATATCCTGCAATTCCTATACTGTGTGCATATTCTGCATAGATTTCTCCAAAACAGTATTTATCGTACCCACTTAGCTTATCTAATATAAGCTTTGCCGCCTCATTAGCCGTAGCGACTTCCTGGTGAAGGTCTTTGTATAGTATAAGCAGATGTTGACAATCATAAGACTTATCTAAACAGTCCCTCTGCAACAGTTCAGTAAGCACAGATTCGACATACTCTTTATCTACCTTATTATCTAAATCGTAGTGAATACTCGGTGGCTTGATAATCTTAGATACTAAATCATGGATCGGACCCGATGTATGAAGCTTAATATACTTAGCAGCGTCGATGCCGGGATACATATCTCCCAACTTCTGCAGTACGGGTCCGAGCTTTTCAACAGCTTTAGCTTCTTCTACACAGCTCCATGTGAGTTTATTTATCTCATCCAGCACTTCCCTCTCTTTTAAGAAGGTTTCCGTATCTTTCTCTGTCCAGAACTCTGTGCGCACAAAATAACGGTACTTGTCTACGTCATTACGCACACTTATAGTCTCCTCTATCTCCGACTCAGCACCTGGATCCACATTAATATATGTCCTTGCAAATGTTCCAATGTTTATCCCATACCGTTTATTCATGATGAGAAACTTAGCAACATCCCGTCGAGTCTTAACTTCTGGTAAAATACCTATGAGACTATCTATAGCACACAATAACCTGTCTTTTTCACCTATACGACATAGTGTATTAACTCTACTACCAAATGTACTCTTATTCTCGCTCATATGAACTTCTCCTACTTATTTAATAAGATATAAGACAAATCATTACTACTTATGAAGTAGCAACTGGTGTATGTGTCCTGCTTTACACAAGCGTATTCATTCCCAGCTTTTACAATGAATAACTCCCCATCATCATACCACCAATCCAACGGTTCATGACTCAGAGCACACACCCTTGTAGCTGCATCCACTACAGCATCCCCATGTTTCTGATATCGGAAGTTATAGTTGAAATACCATCCTTCTTTGTAATAACTCATATCATCAGCGGATGAAGATAGGGCTACCTCCATTACATCGAATGGAAGCTTCCATGTACCAGAAGTTTCGTATTCAACTGGGAGTTCTACCTCAGGTAACTCCTTTAACTGATTCTCCTCACTCATCTCCGGACATGGAGCTGTATAAGCATTATTTACTAAGAACCCTTCTCTTGAGTCCAGTGTATAACCATCGTCACTCTGCACACCTACGTAATAATTACCGTACTTTCTGAACACCTCTTTAGCTGTTGTTAAATACGTATCATTACCTAGCGACTTGCCCTGACTATGGTCCACTGTTCTATATACAGATGCATCATTGAATTTCCAGATAGTCAACTGGTTGGATTCGAGTAACTCTGTGTTCATACCATCAACTGCTACATCTGCATACTGAGTACCTCCCAAAGGCACTGTTACCGTGATTGGGTCAGCACCACTTGTTTGACAGACTGTGCTTCCTTCTACTTCTGGTTTAATAGAGAAGAACCACGAATAGACTCCCATATAACCTAACGCTATTATAAGCAGGAACGTACATACGAATCGTTTCATTCATCGTCCTCCTCTCCGTATTTCTTTAATACACTATCAGCCAACTCATCGAGTGGAGTATTGAGTATCTCTTGTGTTCTCTTCTGTCTCCTGTGTCTCCAAAGAACTCTACAGATTCCGCCAGCAACACCGACTATCAGAATGACTACTGCTAGCGTAGGCAACTTGACTGGTACACTTGATTCGTAGCCGTCTCCTGTTAGGCTAAATAACCCTACCTCATCATAGTATGGATAATCAAATACCTCCTCAGGAGTACGCACTTCTGCGGTTATGCTTTTAATCACATCCGCTTCATATCTTATATCTACGGACCTCTCCTGTTTACCACTTTCCCAGCTTATATCTGTAACACCACTGTAAGTATTCTTGTTGCTGGGTTCTCCAAGTAAAGTAGATAGATTCGCTGGGCTCGTATCACCACTAACTCCCATAATACTATAGTCTAAGTATCCAACCTTAACATCATCTTCAGGTCTGTATGATATACTGTAAACTATGCATTCGCCTAGGTCCACTGATGTGTTTTTAGGATTGTACATATCCATTATTATAGCACGCCCTTGACTATCATAGACATGAAACCGGTCCACAACTGACTTGCTGAGCGTCTGCATATCTTCCTCTGGAGTGAATCCCAAGTCGAATATCAGTGATGCTTTACATGGAAGTTGTATGTATTTACCATCCAACTCAATAGAGCCGAATGAGTCATTACTACTAGCGTAGTCCTCTGTAATCTCAATGGTCACATGAGAATAGGGTTCTACATAGGTCTCTGCTTTAACAGGTGTTTGATTAAGTACACAGAGAACTGACGCCAGCAATAGTGCTTTCTTAATCATTACTTACCCAGTCTTGCCTTAAGCTCAGCTAACTTCGCAGAGGTTGCTCCACCACCGCCGTTAGCGTACTTGTTAAGCACATCGTCACCAGCATCCGGAATCGGCTGATCCAGACTAGCCATAGCTTCGGCTTCAGTACGCTCACGCTCGGCTTTCTCAGCCAGCTTGTCGAATCTGCTGAATGCACTTTCACCTGAAACCTTCTGTACTCTGGAAACTGCCTTAGAGGCTTCGGCATTGGCTAAGTCTGCTTTGATCTCACTGGCTTTAGCTTTCATCTCGTTAATATCACGTGCCATATCGTTCAACTTATTGCGCATAGCGTCGGCATCTTTGGTAGCATTAGCCACTTTAACTTTCCAAGTATTAACAAGAGTCTCGTACTCAGTTGCCTTATCCAACGCAATGGTTGCAGATGCATCATCTCCTGCGAGAACAGCGTTCTCCGCTGCCTTATTGTACGCTGCTAACTTATCCTCATACTCCGTAAGAGTGTTCTTCGCCCGAGTCTCCCCTGCAATAACCTGAGCAGCAGCTGCTTTGACCTGAGCGTATTCTTTTGTCGCATCCTCGATAGTCTGATTGATTGCCTGTACGGGATCTTCTAAGTCGTCCAGTAATGCGTTGGCTTTACTCCGAGTGATAAATGCAATTCTGTCAAATAATCCCATAATCTTAATTCTCCTTATTATATTTATTTAGCACACTGTCTGACATTTCGTTGATATCAGTGTTGAGTATTCGCTCACGTTCTTCTGCTTCTTCCGCATCAGATTTGCGCTTCGCTTTCAGTAAGAAAATAAATCCCACTATAATACCAAGTCCAGCTATCACAGCCACTGCAAGTATGATGTACTGCTTTGTAGTTCTCCCCACCTTCATCATTCTTGTAGCTGCGTCGCTGAAACTCTTAGAGAACATTTCCTCGTCAGATAAATCGCTAGTGTACTTCGAGTCGATAACATCTAACAAAATCTCGCCAGCTTCGTCATCGATTACTCCTTTGGCAGCACTTCCTGCCCAGTAATATGTAGCGTACACTGATGGACTGCTTTCCATGAAACATACAATAACGTGACCTTCATCTTTGAATAATTCTGAGTACTTAGACTTCAGAGCTGTTTCAAAGTCACTGGTGTTTGGTTTTGCCTTACCATTGATATTGTCGGTAATCCACAGATATGGTTGTACTCCTGTCTTGTCATAGAACGTCTTGAGACCTTTGAGTAGTGTCTTCTCGTCATGTATCCAGTTAATATCATCTTGATACCACGTATCGACTTTTGTGCATAGCGAACTGTCGAGCTTTGATCTCTCAATCGTACTCTGCTGTATATTTGGTCTTGCTGCGATCAGTCCTGCTACTATAACAATTATAGCTAGTACGATACTGAGTGTACCGCCTAACGGCGTCATTGGTCTGTAGTAAGAAGTTCGGTACACTGGGCTATAATTCGAGCTGGAGCGTCCACCACCGCGAGAGTATCCACCACCTCTACTGCTTCCGTAATTGAAATGGCCTCCACCACCTCCGTGACTACCTCCACTTCCTCCGCCACCACGTCCCATTGGTTAGTTCCTCCTTGTGTACTATATTATATAAGTGGCACACTGGAACACCTCCAGGCAAGTATATGCCAATGAAGTGCTGCAGTTGTCATACTAACTTTAGCTACTGTGTATTTACCTGCAGCATCGCTTAATATTCCAAATGCCGCTACTGTTAGACCTATAAATCCAACTTCCATGTAAAATACTCCTTACTTATAATTATACTGAAGCATCTCCATACAAGATGGTGCACTCAGCAATCTCTCAAAATAATCCGTATAAGACTGGACAGTTCTCCATATTCCATTACGAGTAGTACCATACATAAGCCAGCCCTGTATATGAGCTTCAAGGAAATCCTTTATAGCTATCGGTCTTACTTCAGGGAATGGACTGTATATAGTGTGGGAATACTCGTGTATGAAATAGATGTGGGAATACTGACTTGACATAACAAGTGCAAGCGCACCAGGTCTTGTATTTATATTAGTGACATAAAACGCATATATTTCTTTGAGTCTATCCAACCCATAGAACTTGCGTTCGTCTATTGAGAACAGATATGGTTCATAGCTCCACTTCCGCTCCTCGAAAATATCTTTCATCTTAGCTACCGGCAGAATATTTAGGTACTTTATATTCCCTGATACTTTCCACAAATACGTGAACTTCTTAAGTGATAACTCACTCGGCAGTAATCTGAATAAGCTTCCTTTTGGGTATACAATATGCTGACCTTTAAGTCTATTACACTCCCTACACGCATAGAAGTCCCACTCATTGGGATATATCATTTGCGGAAAGAAATGCTCCTTATTCGGTTCAACAATAATTTCTCCGCAGTAGGGGCAAATCATACTAACCAGATACAAGCAAGCACGATAGCTATGCTGCAGTACGAGAATAAATCTGAACCGACCCAATCATTCCAGTTACTAGTGTAGTAGTAACTTATTTCTGTCATAAGTACTTTCGAGATGAATCTTCCATCTCCCGCCATAAATAAAATAGTTGCGACTACGTAACAAATGGTACTCATTATGACATATCTCTTATCGATGGACGGAATACCAATCCCGTATCCAGCGAATAACATTGCCCATATTCCAAGCGCCTGACACGGGTAATCTCCTACAACAGAGAGGAACATAATTGCTATAAGCAGAAACCACAGAGTTCTATTATAGTCCCGCATCGTGATGTATTTTGATATCACCATCAGCTTTCCTCCCATCTATATCTCCAAATTGAACTCTGAGTAATCTGCCATTATCGTAAAAATACTTCAGGGTTGTTGTATCTCCTATGTGGGTTTTACTGTATATTCCCTCAGGAACCACAAACTCGTAGTCTCCGATTACAAGAATACAGCTCTCCCAATACTCAGTGTCATTAATGTACTTATCTTTAACAGTAGCACTCAAGACTGTGTAAGTCTCACTTGTCTCAGATTTCTTCATGTGATAATAAAGTGCTATACCACACAGAGAACCCACGGCTACCGCTGTTATCTTTTTATTCGTTTTATAATCCCTCCTTAGGTGTTTTAGAATTCAGTGCTTCCTCAAGTAGTTTATGCTGAGTAAAGATATTGCTATCGCGTAGATCTATTCTATCGGCGCAATTATAATTGTTTAATTTCACATTGTACAGAGTATCATTAATGTAGTAATATGTTACGGTAACTTCCTTACCCTCAAGTAATGTTCCATAGTCGGTATCAGATACTGAGAATACCAGAGGATCGGACTCTCCATTATACACAGAAACGTAGCAATCTGGCCGGTATCCTGTACGCACGGGAGTTACCACAGGTACAATAGTCGCCAGCATTACCGGAGGTTTTGTTCTCTCAGCAAGATACCTAGAGACTACGCGTGTTTCGTACGACTTAACAGTAGTTACATACCCATTGTAATTGAGAGGAGTTATAGTTGCCAGGAAACCCATGGCAGCACTAACTAACAGCGTGAAGAATGCTGTCCATCCTCTGGACAGTTCAATCTTGTAACTTATCCACACAGCTGCGATGAGGGCAGCCACGATGCATAATATTCTAATCGTCATCTTTCTTATCTCCTATCTTTGCTATGCTCGTAACTATTCCAAATAGGATGCAAACACAGCAGGTGAAAATAGCATTTCGTTCTACGAACGCAAAGTATATAAATGCTCCCGTCAATATTAGTGTTAACACAACAACGAGAACCAACTTAACCCATTCCATTAAAATCCTCCAATTGGGTTACTATTCGCAAGCATATCATCAAGTGTAGGTGCTTTGATGTGCTCGTGTGATTTCACATCAGGAGCTAAGCTTCTACTTGCCAGCTTCTGAGTCTGCTCCTCGACGAGTACTTCTCGTCCGGAGTTAAATATTCTTTCATACGACATATGAGCACTGATATATGCAGATACCATTGTTGCACGATTAAGCTTAGGTGCGCCAGCCACACTGTGAAGCAATTTCATAATCGCTTCTTCCGGAACATTCTCCAGCTTACGCTTAGCATCTTGATACTGCTCTAGCGATACTTTATATGAAGGCTGTCCCATCTTAATTCTCAGTACTTCGACCAGCGAGTCGACAAGCCCGTCGGAAAACTTCATCTCTGAGATGAATGTTAATCCATAGGTTAGTGAACCAGCCAGCGAAGTTACAAGCGGTAGAATCTCTGAGATATCCATCGATCCGATAAACTCACGCACCATCTCCGTGGATACTACATCATTCTCACCAAAAGCGTTCAGTATGTTGAGAGCTGCACGAGGCTTGTTATCTGCCCACTCTGCGATAATTCTTAACATAGTGTCTCCACCTTGGATTGTCAGATTCCTTGACGCTGCTTCTTTCTTGAGAACTTGTACCATCTGAGAAGTTGTTAGCGCTGACAGTGGTATACATACGGCTCGAGACAAGAGTGTAGCTTTTAACTTGCTCTTATCTGTCGTACACATAATCAGGTAGGTATTTTTTGGAATGTACTCTGTTTCCACAAGAAACACATCCTGGGCAGATTCAACAATAGCATGAGACTCATCGCATATAACTACCTTTCTACCCGTAGTTGACATGGATGGCGATAATTCGGCTAATACCTCTTTTGCCGTATCCTTACCTGAGTCTTTTGCCATGTTGAATTTCTTGATACAATCAATAGAATGTCTATTGTCGATTACTTCTTGAATTGCCTTTGTCTTCTGCGGAGAATCGTCAAAGCCGTAATTTACTGTTATGGCGATTACTTCCGCAATCGAAGTTTTGCCCAATCCCTCAGGCCCTTCAAGCACTATAAACTGTGGTAATGTACCACGTTTAATTCTTTCGATGAAATACTTCTTGAACACTTCATGCCCAATAATATCATCAAATGTATGCGGTCTTTTTAGCATTAAGCTCTCCTTACTTTCAGAGCACAAAGTAGACTAACTCCAGGAATAAGACTTACCACAGCTAGTAAACATTTGTGTTCAAAATATAAACCATAAATGCAAACATATTCGGCATACCGTATTACCGCTTTCACTATAGACAGTGCGAGCATCGGATATAACCAAGCTTCTGCCCTGTACTTAAATAAATACAAAGCCACAGCATAAACCAATATTGTGGTCACTGCTTCATATGTGCACAAGTCCGGACTCTTCTCGCCCTGTTCACGCATATAAGCATCAGCTACTAAACCTCTGTATGCTGAGTGCTCAAATGGCAGGAATAGTAACCATTTACACTCCATGCCTATCTGGTTAGCCATTATCCACATCGTAATCATGCATGTCCTCCAGTTCTGCCTCCACGCGCTTCGGTAATGTAAAACTTCCAACGAACAATAGTGGTGCAAATCCGACGGGAGCTGATATGATGAACATAAGCCAGAACAATGGCAATGCTTTATCTATGATTCCATAGTACGCCATGCTCAGGTCTATTATGAATGTGACTATTCCTGTTAAGAACATTATCCTACCTGCAATGATAGTCATATCAGTAAGAATGTATTTCTGCACAAAGAATCCTACGACAGACAGAGTGACTGCTGAAATAGCGACATACGCATGTACTGACCAGTCGCATTCCATAGATTCGACATTCAGCTTATCTGCAACTGCGCACAAGTACACTAGATTTACTACAGGTACTAAACTTAACCATGCACATCCAAAACATGTGTACCGAGCGATACGGTATAAACCTATCGAACCTAGTAGATTAAGTACGACAATCGTAATGATTCCAAATGTCCAGAAGGTCATCTTGCACATCCTGCCTTATCTGATAGTAATCTGCTGATTTGTACGGGAACGCTGAGAAGAAGTCACACAACTGGGTTGTAGTAAATACTTCTTTCGCTGGTACACCTAGAGCATCGGACATGACATCTCTGTAGTCCATGCACAAGGAATATAGAGTTGACAGCATAAACTTCTTCTTGTCGAAGTAAGCATCGTCGCCGATAATATCTGTAGGAGTTAGAACCTCTGGGATAATTCTCGACTCATAGTAATCCTTGTTATGTCCGATATCCGGCAACCGATAATCGTTAACATCTTCTACATAAGTAAGTTTATGTGTGAGACAATTCTTAGGAAATGACTTGGGTACAGCATAAGGACAGAACCCATACCCATAATCTCCTACTGTAATAACTTTGTATAATACTCCATCTAACTTAATATCAAAGTAGAACGAAGATGCCACAAACACTCCAGATAAATCCGGCTCATGTGGTGTTCTTTTCTTGGTCACCGTAATTACGTCGGCGTACCTCTCTGCGAAGTCGTTGAATTTCTTATCAACTTCTCCATTGTATTTAATCATGTAAACACTCCTTAATAGAATATCCATCGTACACATATCCGTTAGCTGCTAGCAAATACGCAAGCAGACTGTCATTGTCAGCTCCGGGAGTTAAATCTACTTCTGCCCCATGATTCTTCATACTAAGAACAATGGAGTTGTTGTAGGTCTCGCAAACTGCCATGTCCGGTATAACGGTTCTGTGGTAGTTTTTAATCTTAAAATCCTCTACGGGTTTTATATATGGGAAATCACAGAGCTGTAAGAACTTGTCTGAAATATTCCCTAGGAACTTATTGACTTCTGGCGATATAGTAATCGTGAAGTCCTCATAACTCAACTTCCCATCAAATGCACTGAATAAGCATAAGTAATGGGACAGGGGTTTAATGCGTGCTCTCACTTTACGCTGTGTCTGTAAGTTAATGAAGAAATTGTTATCATACAGAATAGCACCAATACCTTTGACGTGGAGCAGATTAGGTTTTGGCAACCAGGCATGTATTTCCTTTCTTCTCTCCAGACGTGATGCCGATAACTTACCACTACGTTCAAGATTGAACTGCAAGTCTTTCATGGCATCAGATTGTGTGAGTCCAAACCCGACAATTCGGGTTTCCATATCACCGGCAATGTTCATAGTTACCTCCTAATAGAAAAATCTGGGAGAGACTTAATGTCCCTCCCAGCGCATAGGATCGCTTAGCTGAAGTTCATGGGAGAGTTGGTTCCTCTGCCCTGCAGGATCTGAGCTCTTGCTGTACGCATAGCATTGGATGTTGCCTTGGTAGCGTCAGAAGTAAGCAGAGCCATAGCCTTTCTACAGTTCTCCAGAACCTTAGCACGCTCTTTGTTGGTCATACCGAATCCCTTAGCCTTTACAGCCTGACCGAATACAGTTACGTACTCCGGCTTACGCTCAACAACGTAAACGGAAGTCTTACCAGTCATTCTTACCTTACGGGTAATCGGAGTACCATCGCTCTTGTTCTTACCAGTATAGATAGAGAAGTACTTAGCGGTCTTAGCATTGAACTGGTCGTTAACTGTTCTCTGTCCGTTTGTCTCCAGAATTGCGCAGGTGCAAACCTTCAGATCCGGATTGGACTTCAGAGCCTTGTTGTTCTGAACAGCTACTCTTACAGTACCATCGATTCCAGCGTTAGCCTCATTATCAGTTGCAGAGTTGTTTCTCTTAGCAATGAATCTGATGCTGATACCGATAGTATCTTCGCTGGTAGCTGCGATCACACCCTGAACTCTGGTCAGCAGGAAGTCACGAGCATCTTCCTTAGTCATGTTTAAGGTAACAGGCTGATTGTTGTCATCTGTAGTCTCAACGGTGAAACCGATGTTCTTCTCTTTAGCTTCCGGGTTGATGTAGACTTCCATCTCCTCACCCTTCATGAATGCTTCCTTCAACTCAGCATAAGCCTGCTTGTTCTCCGGAGTGTCAACCAGCTGATCTTTCCACTTGTCGAAATTCTTCTCGGTATTCTCGCCGATAGTAGGCTTAAGCTTAGCACCATTAACATGAATAGCTGCCAGTACAGGCTTGTCAGTCAACAGGCATACAACACGAGATTTGCTTGCTCTCAGGCCCATCTTCTCAGCGTTCAGATCGTAGTAGTTCTGGATGCTCATAGCGTCCTCTGCGGACAGGCTGCTGGTTACAGGAGCGATAGTCTTCTTCTGAGTAGGCTCAGCCTGCTCTGCTACACCCTTCTTACCTGCGAAGTAAGCGTCCATGAAGCTTGCGATCTTCTCGTCATCGGACAGATTAGCCATAGACTCTTTTACTGCTTCCGGCATAGAAGCCAGGATATCGGCCTTGGTAGCCTCGATAGCGTCTGGTGTCTGGATTCCTTCCTGAGCGAAGCGAATCAAAATGTTGTTTACTGCATTTGCGTCCATAATAGAACCTCCTATAATATAATATTATATTTAGCAGAACTGCCCTATATACAGCCCTCCTCGTAAACGGGTCTTTGCCCGGAATACGCTTTAGTATCTCACATCTTAATATAACCGACACCGGTTAAATTATTCCACCTCTCAGTAGAAATTCTGTATACCCCATCAGGTATTTATCACCAAATGTTTTCGTATAATAATGAGGTAATCCGGAATAGATGTTTCTGATTGTGTCACATGTAGCTGGCGAGCTAGTTATTTCACTGTGCTTGTTGCACACATTGTTAACTGTCATGACTGCATTGAAAACATCGCAATCTCCCTCACTCCCAACTTCTCTCAAATATTCTAAAACTAAATCCGCTTTATCAACTGTTAAGCCGAAATCAGTTATCAAATCCTGAACTTGCATATGTGTGGCTCCTCTCCAAACTCCAACGGCAGTACCCTACCTTAGTACATGCAAGAGACATAGCATAGAGCAATGAAGCATAGTTCAATTCATCTCTAAACCGAATTGTCTTTATAGGCGGTAACTTGTAATTCAACCCGTTCATGTACTTCAAGAGTTCGTCCTGAGCCTTCACTATATCAGCCGTAAATGCCTGATGCATCCCGTTGATATAAGCTTCTCCTAGATTAGGACACCCAGCTACGGTGTGAGTTAGTTTTGTCGGCTGGGCGTTCACATCTGTATACCAAATTTCCTTGACCACTCCTACTGCAATGTCTTTGTAGAAACAACGCAACAGTGTGTCTGTCATATCATGGTCTAAATAAAATCTCAAATCGAGTGACGGTGTTGACAAATAGTTATCTACGCCCAGATACTTTTGTATGAAATTTAAGTATACATCAAAAGATATTACTAACTCCATATCTCCATTGCTTCTGTACGGCTCTGGGTATAACTCTAACTCTTTGTTTGTTGCGAGCACCGACAGAAGGTTATCCTCTGTTACGTTTATAACTGACATATTTCAATCACCTCTGCGCGATATACATATTTATAGCTTCTTCTCTTGTGTAGCACTCTGAGCAGTATTGAATAAGCTTGTCCTCATCATCTAAACAACAAGCTAACCAACTCGTGTACTTAGGTGTAATGTAAGTCGAGTGACCACCTTCTTCTACATGGTGTTCACACGATGGTACATATACCATTCTACCGGTAATAGGTTCGGTGTCCTCAATGTATTCTGTTTGCCACTCGCCTATCGGCAACGCAAGCATAATACCTAATGATAACGCAAGCATGGTGTTCCGTAGTACATCCTTAATTGGGTTCGACGTCCAAAAGTAATTGTACGCCCATACTGCTCCTGAAAACACAACGATAAGAATTATTGCTAACATAGTAGCACCTCCATTTTTCTTATGATAGTCCTCACACAATAATATATACCTGGACCCCCATAAGTTCTTGCAATACAGGGCGGTTTTTATCGACCGCCCAAATCGCAGTTATACTTCTGTGTACAAGCCCATATCAGCCATTTCTTCGATCTTTTCCTGGATATGAGCTGGTATTCCTTTATTATGCTTCCACAATTTATTACGGAAAGCATTTCCCCATTCAGCAATTCGTATCTTATCTCCCGTAGCAAACTCACTGGGAACTTGCATATCTAATGGGAACACTAAACTGACTTGATGGGCTATCTCCGGATTGAGAGGATTGAGTAACTGACTAACAGTTTCCTTGTCGCCTAATACCTGATGATAAATCTCTTTGTCGAACACATTACGTACTACACTTTGTAAATAACCCGGGAGCGGTGGGATATTATCTGACTTATCCCCCTCCAGTATTTTGTAGAACGTTAATGCGTTGTACGGCGTGTACTTGCCTGTACGTGCTGTGTAAGTGAAATTCTGCTTCGTGACAGTCTTTGATCTGGAACTGTTAGGTAGTACTGTGACGTTGTCACTCACAAGGAAATATAGATCAGAATCTCCAGTGTAAATGTAAATATGATCGTAGTGCTTCTTATGGTCTCGTACAAGTGAGTAGATGAAATCGTCGGCCTCGTAGCCTTCTTCAGCTAATACTGTAAAACCGCAATCATTGAGTATATACTCAGTGACTTCCTTGGCTTTGTGTATTCCCTCTTTATGTTCGCGATTTGCCTTGTAGTACTCATACATACCCTGCTTCACGCTCGGCCACCTGTCGCAGCAAAATACCATATCGCACTTACCATATTCATAGTAGAGTACATTCCAAATGAGTGATGCTCCTCCGGCGTAAATACGCCGCTCCTCAAAACTCTCTCCGTTGTCGACTAACTCCGGCAATAGCATAGCGTACTTGTTGACAGCACCAGCGTGTACAAATGGAGATACGTCAAATATGCGTAATACTTTCATTAGCACTCACCTGCAATAGTTCTGCTGATACCTTTCGAAATACAGTAATCCAGATACTTTGAAGCAACTAGCTGCATCTTCCAGTACAGTCTATTTGTTGCGAGTCTACTAGTATCTGTCTTTCTAGCTTTCTCCTGCTTTGGGCAGAATAGGGTAGTCTTGTAACTTTTCATAATAACTGGGATATTGTGCTGATGGTTGAACTCCGGGTTCTTCTGATACTTTGTTACTTCTTCCAAAGCAGCTTTGTACTTATCCTCAGTACGAGGAGCGATAGTGGCCTGTAACTCCATCTCATTTTCGCTGAGCCATGTCAGTGCATCTATGACCTCGTTCAGATCTACCTCATGATTGTACGCTAGGTCCGGTAAGCTCCGTAGATCACACTTACGCACCATCTGCTGGATGTTCTTATCAGTAACCTGCGTACTGAATACAGATCCTTTAAGAGCCAGGCTGCCACACTCCCTTAACTTATTTACTACAGATGGATTAGCGTCTGATCGCTTCATGTAATCATTTACATTGCGAAGCATTTCGCTATTGAATACCGCAGTAAAAGCACTGAGCGTTTCCTGTGGCATGTCTAAAACTTCCTCTTCACTGAGGATTGCATTAACAACATCCATGTCATACCTCACTTAAATAAACTGTTCGCAAACGCTCCTACAATATCCTGTAAATCGGCATCTACGCCATCTGTTACCGTAGTCGTTATTACTGTAGACGGTTTGGCTTCTTCTGTTTTAACAACAGGTGTAGGTGCTTGCACATCATTTCCAATAAGACCTTTAATTTGCTCCAGTAACTGGGACATGTCAAATGCTGAAGTTACGGGCTGGGATTGCTGAACCGGCACTGAGGGCGCAAAGATTGCAGCCTTCAGTGCGTCCGTAATAACATCGCTCAGCATTTCTTCCGGAATATATTCCAGATACGGAACAAGTTCATCCGGAATTTTGTAAATCACTCGTCAGTACCGATACCGTTGATCAGCTCAACAACATTAACAATACCAGCGTCCGGAACAGCAAACATGTTAATGTTACCAACAAACTTTCTGCGTAACAGATTTACCAGATTGTACGGATCAGAAGTATCTCCGGAGAAAGGTCTACCTACGCACATAACGTTTGCGATATCACCAATGCTTAACATCTTTGCATTGATAACATCCAGTACAGAACGATGTACAGTATCAGCGAACAGCTCCTTAGCGTTGTGGACATAAGTAGTGATATCCACGATAGTCTGTCCCTGAGTGATGTAATGCTTGCGTACTGCCTCCTCCACATCTGCTTTGCCCAGTACGATATCATCTTCAGCGGCTAACTCAACAGTCTTGTTGATGTAATCAGAAACATCAAGATCTTTTGCCTGAGCCACGTATTCTGTGATATCGGTCAGCTCTGTACCATTCTGAACATAAATAGTAGTCAGTGCTTTGCGGATATTCTCAGTAGTTGTGAAGATGTTATCCCTCTCAAGCTGAGACTGGATATTTGCTTCAAGGTTGATTCCGCCAATCGGTCTGGAAGCTGCACCTTTACCTACTGGACTGAATTTAAGCAGTACGGTAATGTCTGTAGATCTGTATCCTACGTCGATAACTACTGTATTCTTCAGTACGAAATCTCTGTTGGTTCTGTAGCGCATAGCTGCGATAACACCTTCAGCTGCTACTGCGATCTGATTGTGTTCGATGTGGAATCTGATAGTTCTGTCAGCTAACGGGAAATAGATAGCAACATCGCCAGCAAGGTTGTTCTTCATCTGTTCGATGCGATTGTTGTTGTCATCGAAGTACTCAGCTGCTGGGATACAAACTGCGATCTGGTAGTTCACGTCATTCATACCTCTGCGCAGACAATCAACCGCCAGAGCGTAGAAGATATTTACATAGGTCACATCCTGGGTAACCTTTACGGTCTGATTATCGCAAATCAGCATGTCACCAGAATACTGGTTCATAGCTGCTCCCTTTACGAATCTTCTGCCAATCAGAGATACACACGGAGATTTCTTGATCTGGAAGTCCAGAGTGGAATCCTCAATGATATGCGCCTTAACAGGGTCGTCAGCTTTAATCTCCATACAGGGAGATGGTGCAGTATAAATATCACTAGCACTCTTTGCACATCTTACTTCGCTTCCACCTGCGTCTAAACCTCTCTTATACATAACTTAAATTCCTCCTGATTTTGTTAAGTATTCTTTTCTTATTATATCATATGCGCCCAGATCTGACTGAGTACATATTCTACCATAGCACATCAGCACTTTCTTTCCTTCGTATTCGTCTCCTAAGAAAATGCGTTTATCGTCGATATAGATATCGGTATCCTGTTGAATCTCTTCGGGCACAACTAATTGTCCAACCTTTGACACAACCAGCTTGTTCTTTAATTTACCGACTATATCTTCATGTACGAAAATCTTGTCTCGATATCTGTACTTGCATTTGTATGTAACCGGGCAGTACAATTCCCTTTCTCTCTGCGTGACCTGCCGTTCTACCTTTAATCTTCTAAAGTCCGACAATGGACGCATTTCTCCATTCTTCGACACAGCCATGAACCCACGGTTATAAGTAACATACCACAGATTACCGGCCATATCCTTTAAGACATCCCCGACATAGAGACCAATGTCGGAACCTATCATTATTGTACTATATTTTAATATGGGCGAAAATTTGCGGTTCAGTAGGACACACCTATCCTCGCCCACAATTACCGGTACATCTAAAACCGTGAACTCTATCGGCTTGTTATCTAATGTCATAGCTCTCAAACTATAAACATTCACTCAACCCGTAGACCTCCTTGGCTATAATATCATACGCCAAATCAACATGCGGAAGCAGCACCAGATTGAATGATGCTCTCCTATAGTCCTGTAACGTATGAGCAGTTATAAAGTCGGCAGAACGTGGGTTAGTATCAGCTACTGTGACAGGAATAGCCTTAGGTGCCACGTACTTCCGCTCTTTCTTCGTAACTGGCGGCGTATACCCTTTGGGAGGTTCTACCTCGATTCCGTAGTTATTGACGTACTTGTACTTCTCTAAGACTCCCACGCGTCCTCCACCTCCTTAATGATTTCTCGTTTCTTGTACACAGGCTGTCCGTACAGTCTGGCTTTCAGCGCCTCATCGAAATGGACGCATTTATTTACTGGGTAAATCCTATCGCGTTCTTCGTCACGCACTAACACCTGATAGACGCATGACTGTAGTGTCTGCACTATTCTATCGGAGTCTACCGATGTAATATCCATAAGCCTAGAAATAACATCAGCGATACTGTTAGCGTGTACAGAACTGAACACTGCTTTTGATGTGTTTGATTGTTTCAAGATAGAGTAAGCTGTCTTTTCCGTAATCTCTGTGAAGTAGACAATATCAGGGTTCTGACGTAACAGTGAGTCTGCGTTCTTGGCGAACATCTCTTCGGTCTCGGTATTGATCTGAACTATACCATCTACCAGAATCTCCACAGGGCTTTCAACAGATACAATCTTGTACCTGTCCTCAGCTACGAGTTCGAGTAGGCTTGAAAGTATAGTTGTGTTCTTACCGGACATGGTCTCACCGATAAATAACCGTAATCCTTTCTCTTTACTCAGAACATGATTGCGTATGAACTCACAAGCATTTGGCTTGATATTCAATTCTTCCAGCGTTGTTGTCAATAAGTCATCTGGTAGTACACGAATAGTGACGCACCACCCGTAGTATGTCTTATTCACAACGACACGACCTCTGTTATGAAGGTCAATTCTGATAGAGAAGAATCTCGGCTCTTCGTTTGATTCGTCAAAAGTCCCATGTGCTGAGGTAGCCAGCATTTTAGCTAATGGCAGTACCTGCTCTCCCTCGAGAGTTCTCTTACTATGAACCAACCGCTTTCTTGCGTTATAGATAACTTCCGCAGTATACTTACTTGTGTTGTAAATAGTAATGTCGGAAGCCCTCAGTGCTAACGCTTCTGCGTAGATAAAGTCCAAATAGTCTTTAGTTGGCAGTGGTAAGATGAACGAGGGTCTTCCATAGTAGTCAGTGTAATTCTGCACATAGTAGTATATCGGTACTCGCACTTCATTTACTGACATTCCTACATTGAAGTCTCTTATTCGTGACAACTCTGGCAGTACTCCCACCGTCATTGTGTTAGTAGCAGCACTGTATTTGATAGGGACGCAATTCATACCACGGAATTTGTCGAGCATATCGCGTGGAATATATTCCCGTCTCGGCACATGAAGATCGTCACTCTGATATTCCTCTTTGCATAACTCTAGTAGTACATCATCAGGTAGAATGTTCTGTTGATGTACTACCAGAGCCTCAGGGGTCACAAACTGCTTACCATTATCTACGAACTGTAATCGAGTTTTCTCTCTTACGTTCTGTAAATCTGCAGCGTTGAGCTGCCCCTGCAATGATCTCATTTAAACGCTTCCTCAAATACTGTTCTTACTCCTACGTACTCGTACGGCTTGTCCTGCAATACTCCACAACTCTTGATCTTCGGAACATCCGGGATAGATACGCACTTGGTTGATGTTACATCAATGTTCATGTACTCAGCGACTTTCAGTACGTCGATGGTTGGATTGACCATGAGTACTTTCTGAGCAACATTGTTCACATCAACAGAAGCATAGACATTGCCCATTTCTTCCATGTTGTCCTTGGTGCAGTTGGTGATGTAGTTTACAGTGAGAGATTCTTTTGCAAGAACCTTTGCGTACTCCAACTGAGTGCTGTCTAAGATCACATTGATATGTGCGTAGTAGTCAAGTCTGGTCTTGAGTTCGGTAATCAACTCAGACAAAGCTTCAACGTCAGGTACAGTTCCAGCTACAACACAAAGAGGTCTGTCGATTCTCTGACGCATAAATTCGTCTAAATCAAGGACATCTTCGCCATAATCTCCCAGCTTGCTTTCATTGGACATATCGATTAACAGTGTGTTGCGTCTTCTTGCTAAGCATCCGCTCCAAGTGAGTGCGGTAGCGGTAAGACCTGAACCACGCTGACCAATGTAGACGTTCAGAATGTTCTTGATTACAGAATCGATGATAACAGCATCTTCGACTCTGTGTGCTTTCAGCATCTGAGTAATGTGCTGCTGGTACTGGATAATAGCCTCGTCTCTATCGAATAACTCTCTGATGCTGTCGATAACTTTACGTACCTGCTCTTCCATCAGGACAAAAGCCTCACGCTTCTCCTGCAAAGCACGCATCATGGTTCTTGCTAACTCCATACTGTTAGTGGGAGTGAGAACTTCGGCTGCACTTCCAACCATCTCATTAATGTACTCGTTATCGGAAGGAAGTCTCTTATCCATATCAAGAATTACATCTGATACTTCAAGATCCATAGCCTGGTATAACTGGATTGTGCTCTTAACAAGAGCAAGCAATTCGCACATAGCTTTGCTCCTCATATCCACAAGTCTGTGCAGTTCTGTCTCGTCGAAAAGTCCCTCCTTAGACACAGTGATCTGCTCCATGGATTTACGATGCTCGTCAAGTAAGTCATTCACGGTACGACGAGCTCCGATAGTCACAGCGTCGATAACATCAAGAACTTTACGAGCAAGGATATCATTATGGGTTGCCATGAGCGTAGAACGCTTATTTCCAATCTCCAGTACTTTCTCAAACTTCTGCTGAGAAGTAAGTCCCTTGTCGTAGTAGGTAGTCTTGATTTCAGTATCAAGAACACTCAGCATCTGAACTACACCCTGATAAGTAGTGTTCTCTTCTAAGAGCTGACGGATAGCTGCGTCTTTGGACATAGCTTCCTTGAATAAACCCCAATCATGGAAGTTGGATACTTCCTTGAGATTACGCTCGAAATCGCTCTCTACACGCTCTTCGAGATTCGGCTTTACAGGCTCTTCAACAACCGGAGCTTCCGGCTCTTCCGGTTCTCCAAGATTTACAGGGATATCATCATCTTCATCTTCGATATCTCCGACTACTAAGTCATCTGGAATTTCCACATTCTCAGCATCGGCTGGATCAGGTCTCACACCCTCAGGCAGAGTCTTAGGAAGCTTGTAAGAACCCTGCTTGATTCTGGTCTTACGTGCTTCTACCTGCATCTTGGTCATTTCCTTGCCGGTCTTTTTATTTATATAGACCTGATTACCGAGAGCATCGATCTTGTACCATAAATCCAGAGCTACATCATACTTCAGCTCGTCTCTGACTTCCTGATTGTCTTTCTTGGCAGCTGTGGCCTTGTTCTTAAACAAGCCACCTTTCAAGCCACCCGCAGTTACCTGCACATCTTCTGGCTTAGAGTTGATGGTCTTTGTTACCTTGGCATCTCTGCTGACTACAGTCTTCTTAGCACTTAACAGGTAATTTCCATACAGTCTTCAACAATATCTTTAACGACATCCGGAGTTGTTTTCTTTACCTGTTTCTTGAATGGTGTGTCAACAAGATCCGCTTCTTTTTCATTATTGTAAATGTAGATAATGCAGACGTCAGGGTTCTTATCCTCGATGGCGAGCTGCACTTTCTTACGCATGATTCCTGCCACATCCTTAGGGCAGAGCACACATGCTTCCATTCCAGAAACTTCCGGGTCTAAGCTAAGCTGCTCACAGATTTTCTGGATATTAGTTCCGTAGCACCGCTCACCATAAGCCTTCTTGACCGGAGCTGCTAACTTCGCAGAATAAATCACTTTAATATACCTCCTGTATTTTAAATGACCACGTTTTTCTTTCGGACTGACATCTTACAATGTCACCTACTCTCTTATTAAGTAGAGCGCTACCCGCGGCTGATGTATCGGATATAGCATCCTTCAGTGGAGCAGCTGCTTCCTTAGGCACAATCTTTACCGTGAATTCCTTATTATCCTCGATGATTGTAAACCTTACCACTGAACCTACCTGCACTACATTGCTCGGCTCATGTTCGGTGGTTTTGTAGATATTAAAGGTGGTATCGAATTTATTTATCTTTTCCTGTAATACAGATTTGTTATGGGATGCTTCCTGCTTCGCGTCTACAGCATTAATGAATACTGCGTTTTCTGACCTATCTCCTTGAGCCTCGTCTGAACGAAGTATAACGTCCTGCTCCTCGATTATTCGTGCGTACTCACTAATCTTCTCGATCCAATCTTTATATTCTTCCTGTAGCGATGCGTCGATTGCATACCCAACATCTTTTAAATTCAAAATGTCCACCTCCGTTAATTACTGCTGTGGCGGGGTATTGTTCTGTGGTGGAGTAGGAGGGGTCTGGTTATTGTTGCTACTCCCACCATTATTGTTTCCGCCTTTGTTGTTTCCACCTTTCACTAAACAGAACACGATGAAAACAAGGAAAAGAATTCCTCCAATCCCGATATAACCGAGACTGCTTAAGATATCCTCAATCATACTATCCTCCTATAAATATTTCTTTCCCTGTGATCGTATCTAACATAACAGCCTGTGCATTAGGAGTGTCGAGCAGACGCTTGTACATTGCGTATTCCGGCTCATCCACTCTGGCAGGAAAAGTACCTTTCGGTATATCTGCCCACACACCGTTCCCCAAGTAAAGCTTGTAGGTTGTTAGATCTAATTGCAGTTTGTATGGAACACAAGGTACTGCCCCACACATTGTATATGTTTTAACCAGCCCAACATTCATGGTCGGTTTAACAACTATTTCTCCAGGATCGAACTGGAACGTATTATAACTCTTGTCCTCGATGTTAATATACTTCAGTGAGTCCGGGTAAACCACACAGATGTAAGTGTTGTTGACGAAGTAAGCTGCGATGCCCGTGTCAGTGCTTAGCAGTTCTTGAAACAAGAGATAAGTCGGAGGTGTTGACTTCTTCACATAGAAATCTACGACGTAGCCATACCTACATCTGAAGTAGTATGGTCCGATATGCCATGTGTCATAATCGTAATAATCAGCTTCGACGATCCCGCCACCCGCTAATCTCCATATACCCGCTGCTCGTCTTCGGGAATCAGAGTTGTAAAGTCGGTACCGTGGAAAGGCTTGGGTCAATTTCCCAGTGACCATGTTTTGTTTCATCTACCAAGACACCTCCTTTCAGCTCTACATGAAGACCTGTCTCTTTGACCATCGCACATCTCAAGATGAACGCGGTTTCAGAATCTTCTTCATCTATTTTCTCTGGAATCATACCATCATCAAGTTTGAATGTTCTACGCGAGCCTCTGATTAATATAGTCCTTGGGTCATCTTCGTATGCACGTGCTTCTCGTATAAACCCTCTGTCGTTATAGTACCCAACTAGATCTGGACTGTCGTGAGGCGCTTCCCACGTGTACAGTGCCAGAAGTAATCCATCGTACCGATACTTACCAACTGCACCATACTGAGTTCCGATGTAAATCTCGTCTCCGTCAATAATGACAAATGACACTACTGGACTCTCAAACATGTTGCACTGCCAATCAGTGTCGACTGGTATTGTAGTTGGGTAGGTTACGTTAGAGTCTTCTATCTCGATATACCCATTGCGTACTCGACATGTTCGTGTCGATCCAATGTTCCTTCTAAAACCCATGTAGACCTCCTATCTGAAAAACATAACATAGATAGTCAATAGCACGGTGATGAAGAAAACTACAGAAGCTGCTACAGCTGCCCACATAGCGAATCCGAATCCTGTCTTTGTAAAGTCCGTGCTGGTCATGTCTTCTAACCTGTCCTGCTCGTCCTCAATAAGATTGAACTCATCTACGTCTAAACTGTAATCATCTCCATCTTCAAGGTCCACGCGTTCTCCTGTTTCTTTGTTGTAAGCTACTACGTAAGAACCCTGCCGTTCATGCACTATCTGATAATTGCAATTCGCCACATAGCTTACCCCAAGAATCATCTTAGCGATTTCGTCCGGTAAGGGTTCTACGTAGTGATCCATATTTTTAATCCTCCTCTTTACAGAACTCCTGGAAGACCTCAACATCTCTATAATCTATTTTGAAGTTTTCGTAGAGCATATCGTATTTTAGATACGGATTCTCTCCTTCTAATAGTTTGCTGATTTCTCCGTTGTAATAAACATGAAGTTCTTCTTTTGCTCGCGTAGCAGCTACGTATACGAGAGATCGTTCGTTTCGTATCTCTCGAGCTGCGTCGAGGTCACAGTTAAATCTCGCCATACGGTCGAGTTTTGATGCGTTTGGAATAATATCCTGATCGCAGTCTACCATATAGACGATATCATCTTCCAATCCTTTAGCGGAATGGAAAGTGTAGCATCTAACGCCAATACGTCGCGCATTGCACTCGTCGATAAACTTCATCTTTTCGATTTCGTTCTTAATGAGTGCAGGGTAAGTTTTCCCCTGAATGATAGGGTTTGCCAGGCGCAAATAGTATTTGGCATCATACTCAAGATAACGCTCTCTTTCCTGCAACCACACTTGATAGTAGGTTGGGTAAAGTTTATTGAATAACTCGGAAGCGAGCGCACCGCCGACAGCCATATCATGCAGCTCCAGTAAAAGCTGCATGATATGTTCGCCGTTGAATTCATTCTTAAACTTATAGTTCACATCAAAGAGCCCTATATGCTTTTGCTTCATTATACGGTAAATCGGAATATCCGTATATGACTCATATGCTCTAAACTCTGGAATAAGTTTCGGTAAGCATGCAACGTTCTCCAGTATTCCCGGATTTGTAGCCAGATTTACAAAGTCACATAAATCCTTGATTACCGGTAGACTTTGTACTGGCGTGTAATTGTTTACTCTGAACGGGCACTTCCATTTGAAGAACGCCTCCGACACAGGTAATGCAGATGCATTGTTTCGAAAAAGGAACAGGATACCTTTCTCGAAATTCCTACGGTTCATTAAGAACTTGTCCGAGATTTCCTTGCAAATGGTGTCATAGTCGATTCCTGTACCAACAGTCACTACTCCTCCATCACCAGTTCCTGTAAAATCCTCTCCGCCTACATGATTAGGAAGAATGAGCTTTGTAGCATAATCCGCAATCTCATTCTTACAGCGGAATGACCTACTGAAGTACTTTCTCCATGCTCCTGGGAAATACTTATAGAACTGTCCTACGATTTCCTGACATGCTCCGTTGAATGCATAGATCTGCTGTTTGATATCTCCAATTAGAACGGGACAATCAGTTAACAAACTGATGATTCGTAACTGGAGAAGTGATAAGTCCTGCGCCTCATCGACCAACATGACACGGCACTGGTCTTTGAACTTTCTGCTGACCTCTGGATGTTTAAGCAACAACTCCAGAGTATAAAGCATAATATCATCCACCTGAATACGCTCCGCTAGCTTGTTGTAATCGTACAGCAGTTTACGGATAAAAGTGAAATCCTCATACTTCAACCTCGTCTCTATAAAACACATTTTAGATTCCACGTTGTGTTTCTCAAACGTAAGAGATGAGTTAAGCGTACGTACAGCTTTCACTATATTACGTATATTTCTTGGGTCGATCTCGATATTGCGCTCTTGACAAGCCGACATAATTATTCTTGACAGCGACTCGATCGAGAAAGACGATGATATTCTAAGATTCTCCATACCAAGAAGTTCATGATTCTCTCGGAGGATATTGGTACACATAGAATGTAAAGTTTTGAAGTTCACATTCTGATTGATTCCCAATCTGGAACAAGCTTCTTTGTGACGCACAGATAACTCCAGCGTAGCTGCGTTAGTGAATGATAGTGCGTAAATCTTGTTCCCAGGAATCTGTTTATACAACTCAGTCAGTAATAAGCCAGCCACTGCTGATGCTGTTTTACCTGTACCCGGGGATGCGAAACAAATCCCCGGTGTATCAAGATTCTTGATGAAATCTCTCTGTTCCTCAGTGTAACATTTATCGAGGCGTACCTCCATAGTCACTAGGAAGTTATCAATGTTCATTTAAAGCCTCCCTATAGTAAGACGCTATAGTAGTGTCTTGTTTATTTATGAGAGCTTTCACATCTCGGAAGATTGACTGGAAAGCTGGCTTCAATCTCGGGTCAGCCTGCTCCATGTACATACTCCCGAACATGTCAGGTATGCATAAATACTTTTTCATGAAATCCGCTTTAGGCATGGAATCCATGTTAGGTATTGCTACCATACCATTCTCATCTACGTGGGCTTTCCAGTATTCATCAGTGTCAGACAAAATGTACAAGAAATCATTAACATCGTCCATAATGTCCACACACTTATCAGCCAGATACCTGAACACTGTTCTGTTATATGCCCAGATTTTCACATTAGGCCTCATTATCAAGATTAACGACTGTACTTCCGGATTGTCCTGATATCGCACCGTGCGATATACTATATCCGTTCTCAGCTCATCCAACCACCTCGGTAAGAACTCCCAACGTGTAGGTAATAAAGGTAATTCCTCTGAAGGTAACTCAGGTTTTCCTACCTGTTCCATGCAAATGTCTTGTGCAATCAAAGAAAGGTAGAAGTCTTTGAGGAACTCATGACGAGTTTCGTCCTCAGAGTCTATCACTTGTAGCACTTGGTAATTATTCTCAAGCGCTGTTCGTATCTCGCGCCAGACAGGTTTAGTAAACCTTGTACCGGCGATATCTATAACGGCGATTTGCTCCCCGCTGAATGTATTAGCCAAAGCCGCATATTCCCGTCTGAATGATTCGTCCGGAACTGGACCCTCCTTTACTGCACGTACACATAGGTTCAAGAAATACTTGACGAATACTGCGTAGTCATCAGTTAAGTAGACGGTACCGGTGGCTTCACTTAATCTAGCTACCACAGTTCTCCTCTCTCAGACAAATAGTATGTCCTTGATCATCTTTAAAGAAGTTGTACACTACTTTATCTTCTACGTTTGCGAACACCTCTTTCTTATGCTCTATCCAAATAATCTGCATATTCTCCGCTAATAACGGGACATATGTCGACAAGATAGCTGCGTTCTCTGACGCTAACTTAGAAAGTGGCTCGTCCAATATCATAAACTGCAAAATGGATGGATTGGAGCGCACTATAACATCGCGCAGATACACTGATACAACACCCTTGTACCCAGATCCTTCCACTCTATCCACATCAACTCCAGCTGAGTTTTCCAGCCAGGCTTCTTTCCCTTCGATTCTGAATTTGATTCCAGACATGGAAGATGGGACGATATAGTTGGCTACCGAAAGCGCTGTATTGATTGCTACCAGAGCGTCTTTCTTTTTCTGCGCGTTATACTCCAGCAAGTCTATCATCCAAGGTTTAATCTTCTGGAGTACCTGCTCCATTGAATCAACAAGACCAGAGTAAGTCTCTATCTGAGCTTCAAGTGATAGAAACTTCTTCTGATTCTCTTTTGTCTGCTGTACCTTGAGGTCACATTGAGCAGCTATCTGCCTATAAGCTAAACACTGAGCAGAATAGCTGTTTCCAGATTCTCCAAGCATATAATATCTCCTTTCCCATATACTTGCATCTCTGTATCGTCTCCGAGTATATTCAAGCACATAGCGAAGATATCAAGCATTATCTTGAATGAGAAAGTAGACTCCCCACCCACACCGTATTCCTGATGTAGGGAAATACCGCTCTTTGAGATATCAAGTGCAAACCCGCTCTGATAAATGTGAATAGAGGTTTCTGACACTCCAATATTCTTCTTGATTTCTTGCAACTCTTTATATACTCCACTCGGGTTTATAGTGGAAAGATAATCAAGCTTTTCCCTGTGATTGAAAAACTTATCTCCCTCCGTTGGAGCGGACCGAGGTATAGACAAAATGGCATTTCCTTTTCTGAACTCCAATCTATCAGACTCCTCTACCAACTCCGGCTGGAAAGCTACAATACTCTTCATCTGTTCCAACGACAGAACACCATCTAACCCCTGAGACTTTGTGTGTACCCAAACTGTAGGCGAACGCATCAGGGCGTACTCTCCGTAGAATGTAATTGCGAAGTCCCTGTTGAAAGCTTTCTGTAATTCGGTAGTTCCGGAAAATACCTTAGTCACTCGTTTGAGAGTTGCAAAGTTTATTGTTACTGATTTGCCCCTACGCGGTACGTAAGGAGCAACGATGGATTCTCCCATAGTTAGTGACATATTAGCTTTCTTGGTTTTGATAGCGACAAAGTATTGTGTTAACTCTACTAAGACCTCTTCTCGTGCTGCTATAAAACTAGAGAGGTCTGTGAACATAACGGTAATCGACATTTCCATTCCATCCGCTACACCAGATATGTCAATCGTTCTGGTGTAACATGTTCCGGTGTCGACAGTAAAAGTCATTGTCGTTTTCGTTGTCGATATTCCAATGACTCTTGCTCTGTCGTACTTGCGCAGTAATGGTGCTATGTCGATAAACACACTCTTTAGGTCTTTACCTGACACCCAGCATTTCATACATTGTACCCGCCGGCTGTGGCAATCTCGAGAGTTCGCTTGTTAACTTCATCTGCGTGCGCCTTAACTTTCCCGTAGATAGTTCTGAGTTCGGCAAACTCTGAGTCGAATTCCTGTGACCCGGAACCGTACTTCCTCCACACTTCCTCGGGTGCGTCCATCTTAGGTACTCCGAAATAATGAGGCCAACGCTCCTGCAGCGAGTTACCCGGCACGCGAATATCTACCACACCGCACCCCTGGAACTCAGACTGCCAATCACCAACAGCTCCCTGCTGGTTGTTATAACTGTAGATAGCATTGAAGAAATTACGCCACTGCTCGAGATTGTAGCTCTTTTTGGCTACAATATCTTTGTAGCGTGCCTCCATTGCTTTTCTTGCCGATTCTATATCATGACTGTAATCCATCTGACATTTCCTCACTTATCAAATTCAATATAGTCCTAGAGTCAGTTGCTCCAGGCTGTATGCTCATGATCGCTCTCACTTCTCTCTCAGAATATCCTTTCCTGTAGAGATAGTCTGACAGTGATACTGCTGATGGCATCTTATACTCTCCATCAGCCGACCCCATAGCTTCGAGTGTATCGGTCGCTTTCTTTTGTTCCGCCATCTTATAGAACTTGAGACAGTCCATGTGCGTTGAGAATTCTTGGAAACTAATGCTACACTGATCCTCTGTAATAGTTGCTACTGGACACATGACAGATTTATGCTTCACGATATCCTTGTTCTCTGTAATAGCCAAAGCTCCAGGTACTACAATCGGAATAACTTTACCTGAGTTAAGAGTATAGTTTCTCATACCGATTGCTGTATGGATATGCCCACAAATCGCCAGATCGACATTAGCATAAATGTTGTTGAGATAATCGTTGCTTGTGTTTCCAAAGAACCCAGCCTGTTGTCTAATATCTGACGGTAATACACATTCATCGTGGTACACGCCAATGTGGAAATTGACTCCGGGCTCTACCTTAGTGTAGTAGTTCTTATCGGTCTTGTTGAAGTGGAAGAAGCTAATCTGAGTCCTTCCGATGATTACATGATCAGCTGTCTTGAAAGTAGGCTCCTGCATTGGAACATTGATTCTCGGCTTATACAGGTAACTCGGCTGGATAAGATACATCTCAGGGTTCGAGTCCCTCTCCAAGAAGAAATGATTCCCCAGGCAAATATATGCATTTCCATTAACTGCTTTCGCAATCTCTGTGTCATAGAACGAGTCGGCAAATACACGCCCAGTAGACCGGTAGCCTTTGTCATACCAATCTCCCATTGATACGAACATCCCGTTGGTTAAAGCCTTTAAATACTCAACAATGTCTTGCTGTACCAGTTCCACAGCTTCAACATAACCTTTGATACTGGTGAAGTCTACATCTCGCTTGTGGAGGTCTGGGACGAAGAGAACAGTGGTCTGTGACATGCCGGACATACTCCTTTCTTAAACATCATAAACTCCTCAAACGGGATCTTAATACTGCTCAGCTTCGGTTCAGTAACATGTATTATCGGAGTGTAAGCTAGAGTAGCTACTCGCAGATTCGGTATGCTTATGAACTTGAGCGGGCAATATGTAGGTACATCTTTAACGTCTGGAGTGTACACTGAAGACAAAACAGCAGCTGCGTAATTCACTGCCTTAGAGATCTTAGACTCTTGCTCGATATCATAAAGTACGATAGCATCTTTTGCTGCTCGAGCCACTCTAAGGTTCTCTGCAAAGACTCTCCTGTTGTTCGTAGCTTCTAAGTTCACATTCAACAGAGCCTCATATTTTCGCTGCACATCATTGTCAGTTAAAGCTGAGTTTAAGATATCACCATTGGTAACATGGTTCGTTTTGAAGAACAATAAGGATTCGTCTGAATCACATATATTTAAACTAATTCCTCTATCGGAGTTGTAATGGAATCCAAACTCCTCTACTAAATCTGGAATAGTCTTGTCTGCTAAGTATCGAGTGACTTCTTCACCGTTCGCACGAGTCAACTTAACATAAGTCTTAGAAGCTTCCAGATTGATATTCACGTAAAGAGAAGACCCATCGTATCTGATAATCTCAAGAAAACCCTCAGCTACGTCTCTATTGACCAGACTCTTCCGAGTACCGAGTTTAGAGATGTTATTGTATACGGTGTCCTGTATAACTTTTGTGATTACGGACTTTCCGTTACTGTTCGGTCCTTGAAATACTACAACCCCAGTTTCGGGTAATTCGATAAGTACATCCTTATGTGACTGTATATTATGTGTGCGTATTGTTTTAATCGCAGACATATCTTACTCCTTTAGAAAGACCGGGACAGTCACCCATCCCGGTCGGACTTTTTATTATGGTAAAAGATCGGTAAAGTTCTCGCTGTCATCAAACTCAGACTGCATGCTTAACATATCTTCAACTTTAGGCGGTACATCCATCTTAGGTTCGGTGTATCCTGCCTGCTGAGTGACGAGAGCCGGCTCCTGCTCGGTGTGAGTTGCTTTCCATTCATCATATGCTGCCTTGACAGTGTCCTTTACTTCTCCGTCATCCAGCATGTCGATAACTTTGAAGTTTGCAAGTCTAGCAACATTGCGCTTCATGATATCGATATCTGCCTGCTCCGTAACACCAGAAAGATCTTCTGCATGAGTAACAGCATACTTCTCAAGTTTACGAAGAATCTCTCCCTCTGAAATCTTTCTGTAAGAGAAGTTACGATGAGTAATGATCTCAGAGTCAGTAGGAAGTTTAGCAAGACCGGTCTTGAGTGCTTTGAAAGCTTCAGGATCTTTGTTCTGCATCTGATACTCAGGAGTCAGACCTACAGGAGCTGCTGCTCTTGATGCTGCCGCTCTACCCTTCTGGTCGTCGGAAGTTCCAACATATGTGAACTGTACCTCAAAGAACTTAGTGTTCAGATCTCTCGGTCTGAATTTGGTATCGTTCAGAATGTTACGCAGTACTTCAGCTTTGTCGTTGGAGTTCAGTGCATAGGTGTACAGACCCTGACTATCCACCATGTACTTATCGTCCTTATCAACGGTTACCGCAATAACCTCAGTTGAAGCGTACAGTGTAAGCGGTCCGATAACTGGCTTTGGGGCGAACATGTTCTTGGTGGTATCGTATTCATCCTCGATCTCGTTAAGTCTCTCGCGGAGCAAATCCGGAGACGGCCACTGCTTGTTAGATGCCTTCTTAATCTCAGCAGCTTTTCTACCGTGAATAAATACAGGTGCGATCTTAGAGAACTGATAGGTAATGTCACCGTCGATTGATTCGAAAATCGGGTCGCCGTACACATCATACTCAACGTCACCGTTCTCGTCTCTCTGGAATTTAACAGGTCTCTTGTCGTAGACTTCAGTTAAGGATGGGATAAAGCTCGGAAGCTTAGTGGACTTCATGTCGTTACACTTGTGTCCCCACTGCTGTGCAACGATAATATCCCAACTACCTTTCTCGGTCATTACAGGAGTACCGTCCTCGTTGTATACAGGCTTGCCGAAAGTATCAACTTCCTGCACCATTACTACCTGCTCAACTTCGTTGCCGTTCTCATCTTCAACATACTCATACTCTGGAGTCCAGAAGATAGGGAAGAACACACTTACCTTGTCTCCTGTATGCCATGCTTTGTTGTACGGCTGACACATTACACTACGGTTGCGGGTGGAAACTACTTCTCCTAACCCAGTTGTCTTGTTTCTGGCTGATCTCATATGATAGCCCTCCTTGTTAGAAAATTGTTAGAAGCTTGTTAGAATCTCAAGCTAAGGTATGATAAGGCTGTGACACCCTATCACACTAGTATATAATTTAACCCGGTTAATTTTTGACTAAGTCATCGGTTGTAAAACTTGACAACCACGCGTAAAAATCCTGATACACAGTGTAGGCTCTGTAATCATATTCTTCGCTAGGACCGTTCTCGTTTATGTCTTTGATTAACATAAGCCCATCTGTTACTGTGTCTATGAGTGTTCCGTACTTCTCATCTCCGTGTATGTAATCTATAATCTCAGCGAGTGGTTCGGCATTGATTTCCTCAAACTCTACTTCTCCGTTGAGTTTAGCATAGACTTCAGTCCACAGTGTTTCAAAGTTCTGCTGTATACCAGACACAATTACATTATAGTAAGCATCTGCTACATCGTTCGTACCGATTGTATACTTATAACCAGAAGGCGCAGCCTCATATATCTTAGCATCTTCCAGCTTGCCTGATACCCAAATAGGTAATGCTGTCCATTCTGGTTCCTGTTCAGGTGCCCACTCTACAATGTACTCAGGTTCTCTCGAAAACGGGTGACTAGCTATCCCTTCCCCATCGACTGTAAGGAATCCTAGAACAGGAGTGAGGACATCACTAGGTGTTGCTGCATTCTTGCTCTGAGCACAGCCAGTCAGCAATGAGATTACTGCGCACGCAGTAATCGACAATGTCTTGTATCGCAATGTCCTCTCTACCTCCTATCCTCCGCACATCTTCAAAGTGTAACGGAAGTTTCGTCTTCTGCTTCTTCAAATTATCAATATCTTTCCGCATACGTAGGATCATGCTATCACGCAGATGAATTTGACGTTTCAATTCTGCGATTTCATCTCTGTATTGCTTAGATATCTCGGACCTGATTTTCTGTTTCTCAGTCATTAGTATAAATACCCCTGAGCATCTGCTCGGAACGTCTGACCATTATAAACGAATGTCTCATTAACAGCTAATCCCTGAGCACCAGATTTATAGTACTGCCATCTACCATCCTTCATTACGAACTGGTTATCAAGTACAGTACCATCTGGGGCCAATGCATAATGTCTGCCTCCAACGTCGATTTCCTGTGAAATCAACATAGATCCACTCTCGCTCATCCAGTACCACTTACCGTTACTATTAATCCAGTTATTCGCTATCATCGCACCTGAAGCGTCGAAGTAATACCAAACATCGTTAATCTTCTTCCACTCACTCATTGCTAAGTCATTGGTTCCTTTGGTCACGTAGTACCACTTGTCACCTACTTGGAACCAACCTACCTTGGTGAATCCGTCTGCGCCGTAGTAATACCACTTACCGTTCTCCAGACTCCACTGATCTCTTTTGGTAGTATCTTCTTTTGCTGCGGTTCCGGGTCCCTGCGTATTCGTACCCTTGTTAGGCTGCGTCTTGTTACTTGATGAAGAACTGGAAGAAGAACTGGAAGAACTCGTGCCCTGATCTTTCTCCTCTTTGGTTGTGAAAGATTTTGCAGATGATGTGTAGGTCTTATCAGCTGTCTTTATTTCCACGTAATAGTAGTACTTTGTATCAGATCGTAAGTTCGTAAGTTCGACTGTATTGTCCCCATCTGTTAAGCTTGCATAGGATTTAGAGTCGTTCTTTTTAGTGTAATAACAAAGTCTGGCAGAGCTTACATTCGCATCGTTGTAATGGATTTCTACCGGAATCTTTGCACCGTTCTTCTTGATTGACTTTGCTTTTCCAAGATCCCAACTCGGTTCCATAAAGTTGGACTTGTTAATATTTACCGTATATTCTTTGATGGAGCCATCATCGCCTTTTACAGTGATAGTTCCTGTGTAATGCTGATCGTCAATACGAGTAATATTACTGGTAGAGAACGATGCTCCTTCAGAAACCTCTACACGATGATCCCAATACGTAGCTGTCGTTTTATACGGAACAGTTACAGTAATTGTATTGCCGCTTATGCTCCCGGCTATATCCGCGAATGCATATGATGTAATATCGCATCCGGCTGCCAACGCCGTCACAAAGTTAGACAAAGTGAGGGTGGCGACAGTTAATGCTAGCGCTAATTTTTTCCTCATGCTTTCACCTCATATGTGATTTAATAAAATCTACGAGCGTACCGAAATGGTATACGATAGACTCTTGACTCATAATAATTAACCAACCTATTAACCACCACAGTAAGATGTAAACAATATTGTAAAATGTCCTGTACTGTCTCGCTTGTTTTATATTAAACCAAGTTATGGTTAATAGACATATGCATGTTACTAATCCAGCTGGAGTGAGAATATTATTCACAGTCAACGTAGTAATCGCCGTCAGCATCGACGTCATCGACATAAACAATAACCTCCCCTCCTATATGGACACAAGGCACTTCTTTGAGTAGGTTAGATTTATAGGAATGTTGAGTGCCTAACTCCCTGTCCTCATAAATAGCTACTACAATGTAACCGTTTCTCTTGACAATTACATCAGAGACAACCGCCCTCATCGGAGTACCTCTTGCGCGTATCTCCTCATCTGTGTTTACCGAACGAGAAGCCGCGTACACGTTTGATTTACGCCTAAACAGACCCATATAATTCAGCGGCACGTTCAGACACGACTCTGTTGAACATAGCTTTCATGTACCTCTCTGGCACGAAAGCCCAATGACCAAGCCTGCGTCGGGAAACTTCCTGCCACACATCCTCCTCCCTCATATCAATCTTGCTAAGTATATTAGGATCATTGAAATCCATTTCCTCAAACGGAATAATATCCCCTAAGACTTCTTGTAATCGAGCCTCAGCTGCTGTTGCCAGATTGTTACGTACTACTTTCTTGTCGGTGATTCTAACCAGTTTACCGTCAACTACATTGAACTTAAATCTGGTCTTGCTCTTTACAGGGTCAGTAATCGTAACCTTGATTTCTTCCGTTATATTATACTTCTTCGCGATTTCAAGAAGGTCTGCATTAGATGGAGTTCTACCATCTTTGAAATCGGCATTACCAGTAATACCGTATTTATCTGTCATAGATACAATAGTACTCATATATCCTCCTAGGTAAAGAATGGACTTCTGTAAAATCTGTTCTCGAACTTAGCCAGCTCCTTTCCTACATCAGGATTTACATTCTTTGAGTCGTCTAAGTCCTTAGCTATTCTAGATTGCAACACTCTTGCTTTAGGGCAGAGTCTGTGGGCGATTCTCTTGAACTTGTTTCCAGCTTCATCAGAGTCCGTAATGATTCTAGCTTTGTCTCCGAAACGATTGATAATCTCAGCTACATACGGGGTTAGATTTGAACCTAATGTAGCCAATGACTGTTCTCCACACTGCCTGGCATACAGAGTACAAACAATACCCTCAGTGAAGAATACTTGTCTTCCGGAACGGTAATATTCTGGAAGTTTCTCCATACCCCAAACAGTGGCGTTCTTTGCTTTATATCCGTAGTTTATACTATCCAGATACTTCACATCGCTGTCCATATCATAACCACACCAACCCATGACATCCCCATGAACATCCTTTACTGGATATACCATTCTTCCTCGAAATAGACAGTACGGTCCTCGAAACATCCCATAGGTATCTTCCATCAAATCTTCTGGTATGAACAGCAAATCATCTTCTGGGTTAATCATGAACGCATCGCAATCTAGCAGCGTCTGTGGTTTTAGGTTTCTACCTATCTCCGCGAATATAGAGACATTATCTTCTCGGTCTGGTTGTTCCAGAAAAAGCCTTAGAATCTCATTCATTTTTTGCCTAGCATCTGAAACAGTATTATTCTGATTAGATGCGGCCATCTGCAATTCAGCAAAGATATTAGCCATGATTACACACTCTCGTTAATGATTAAGGTATAAGGATCCTCATCTAACCAAGTCGCGTCAATAGAAATGATCTGCTGTAACTCCTTTACCGGAGCAGGGAAGAAAGGTACTCTCTTAAACCCAACAGACTGATTGCTTAATAACTCTGCTTTTCTCCTAGCGTACTCTTTATTGACCTGGACGCTAGGCACACCGCTGCGAATCGCTAAAATACGCTCTTCGTTCAATGACGCCAAGTCACTACAACTTTCAAACATACTACACCCTCCTATTGTAGATACTGTGCTGGGTTCTCCATAATCCTTTTATATACAAGTGGAAACTTCACACTAAAATCGGACAGAGCATAATCCTCTCCGGAGAATTCACTATATGCATGTAATGCTCCATCTTCGCCGACTTTCAACATCCAGTCTGCCATGTCCTGCATAGGACCGGCTGGACCGCTATCAGTGTTATCACCGTATACATAACCGGCTGCGTAGATCTTAGCGAAGAGCATTGCAGTGCATACAGTGTCATATGCAGAGTTATGCGCTTCTGTTCCTTTAGCTCCGAAATAACCAGATACATATGCCTCGATAAGTGCCGGAGAGATTTCCTCCAGTTCCGTAGCAAGCACTAGCTTGGTCCACCTGCGATGTTTCCAACTGCTGTACAGAATCATAGCATCATGTAATGTAGAACCATACGGAGCCGGAAATCCATTTCTCTGCAGGAAGTTTCTACAAACAACGAAGTCGAATCCCACGATCTCTTTCTTGTCATTTAATCTGCCAGAGTTCCAGCCTACTAACTCTGCCTTGCTCAAGATAATATACATCTTTCTAAGGTTTGTTTCATAGTCAGCCTCGAACTGACGTAAAAACTCCTTTGAAAGTCCATGCACCTTATAGGCGTCCTGAGTCCACTTCGTCCTTCCCTCTTTCCAGAAGTACAAAGTCTCTGCTCTTTCAACGCGGAGATTCTCATCCGCTAACATGTACGAAAACGACAGGACATCACAATCCTTTTCTTTACCAGAAGTCTCGGTATCGTAGTAAGTAAATAACATATTTCACCTCTATCTAGCTGCCCAGTAGGCTTTTGAGAATAATATAGCTGCCAGAGCATCATCCTCCGGAAGGTGGCATCTCTCGTTCGGAGGACAAGCGTCCAACATTTCTTTGATAAGGGCATAAGCTTCATCTTCTAAGCTGCGCGCCTTCTTCGTATCCTCGCAGGAGTTCTTGGATTTCTCTACAAGCAGACTTCTAACGAGTTTATCGTCAGTCTCCGGATCTACCTCACCACAGTCAAACTCAAAGGACATTTTGCCATTCTCCCCAATCGGCGTAGCAGTGATTGTTCCGGATACTCCTTTCATTACAGCATTGCATCCGTTAACGCCGAGCATGTACTGTAAGAAAAGCTTATCAGATAAGTACCACTCCTCGATATTAGCAGCTTCCTTCTTCAAATCGTTGAGTTCAGCTGTAATACGGTTTACGATCTCGGATTCTCTCATACCCTCTGATATATCAAGAAACTCCTCCACAAAATTGCAGATTGCCACATTCTGCTTAAGCGACTGTTTCTGTGCTCCAAATAAAACTCTCATAAGATTCTCGTTCATTGCTTATCCTCCATGTGTAAAGTGTAGTACACCTCAGCAAATGCCAAAGCAGCTAAAGTGTCATCCTCTGGGTATAAGAATCGCAATTCGGTGGGTATACTCGCTACGATCTTATCACGAATCTTTATAGTGTCTGCTTCAGAAATACGCTTAGCGCCATCTGCTGCAGAGCTTATTTCCTTCAACAGACCATCGATGGCGTTAATGAAATTCGCGTCGAACATCTGTCTGTATCTCCTTTAATTTTCTATGGATATGTTCTATATCCAAGTTATACCGTAACGGGCTATTAACCCCTATTACAGTTTTCTTCAAGTTGTTTAAGATGCAACAGGGTAGGTATTGAATATTCTCTCTCCTGTCATCTAACTTACACCTATCTACAAAACAAACGATAGGTCTGATATACTCCGGGCGCCCATCTGGAATTACATCAACTAAAGCATGGTATAAGTGACGTGCATGCTTTTCTGCTTGAGTGATTGGGGATTTATCAACAGGAGTCCCTTGCTTGTCCATCCAGTTATCGTATACCTTTAAATTGGCATGGTAAGCTTTGACCTCGATGGGAATTATTCTGTACGGAGTGATATATAGAATATCTATCTCATCTTCGAGTATTCTGCCATTCTTAGCGTCCGTATATTCTACATATTTACCATCTTCCAGTTTGATATTTCCCAAATAGGTCTTGTCTTGTCTGTTCTGCTGGTACGGATACTTAAACGACTGAAACACTAAACCTCCAGTGTGCCGATGCCGCTCAAGTATTAACTGAAGTACCGCATCCTCTCCAGCGTCGCCCTTTCCTTTCATGTTCTGAAGCTTACCCTCAGCACGCATAGTTTTAAGGATACTGTTTATGTTCTTAGCCAATATCGTATTCCTCGTTGAACTTCATAGTATCGCTATGAACGATTCTCTTGTTTCTTGGCAATGAGTCGATAATCCAGTAAACCCCTCTCTGCTCCCAGTTATTCTCGATGCAATAGCTATCGTCACCTACCTGAGATGGCAGTATTTTGTCCTCTGTGGTCGCCCAAGTTTCTCCTTCGCAGATTTCTGGCATAGGAATCTCTACACGAACGATTGGCTCCTCTAGTGTGATTTTCCAGCTAGAATAAGACTTCTGTAAGTATAAGATTACAGCAGGCACCCAAGTGTGACATTTGTATATCTTATCTCCGACTTTGTTAAAGTCGAATGGTAAATCCAAAGGAAGGTCTAAATCCGTTACAACCCAGAACGGAACTTTAGGTGCTCCATAGAACACATATCCCTGCCATGGAAAAACATCAGATAAAACCTCTCCCTTGCTTAGTAACTGCTTGTATGTCTCGGGATCTGCTTTCGATGCTGGTGTGAACTGATACGACTCGTCTGTTACTCCCATACCCAATTCTGGATGAAAAACTAGAATGTTCATAATCATCCTCCAAATAAACTCTTAATTCCGTTAAACGCTCCGCCTATTAACTTAAACGGACTTGTAATAACGAAACTTCCGATATTCTCTAAAGTGAATGTTCTCTGTACTGCCGATACAATCATAGCAATACCGATCTTGATAAGACTGTAAGCTGAGTAAGCTGTGCAGCACATTGCTAATACCATGATAAACTTCGCTCTGGTTTGTCCCTTCTCGGTGTTCGACACAATACCAGTGAACATCATCAGTATCGTACAAACTAATCCGATTGCCGGTATGAAGCAGAATCCTACATTACCAATTGCGTCTAATAATCCAGCTAATCCTTTTTCTCCCATCATAGCGCTGATTCCGCTGATTCCGAGAACCAGCTTTGAAGGGGTGGCAACACCGTTTATGATAAGCATCTTGATTCCCCATTTACCGAATGATTTGATGGCATCTGAGTCAATCAATGCTTTTGTTGGCTTCGCTGCTTTAGCTGGCTCCTCCGGCGTATACATTGCTTTCTTTACTTTGCGTCCAGCTTTGCCTGCAACTACTGTTGCTGTTGCTGCTGTCATAGCCGCTGCCCCTGCTACTTTGGCGGTTGTTGCTTTTACGTCCTTACCGGTAAGCTTCTTGTACGCGGCTCGCATTTGTTTGTATGCTTCTTTATTGTTCTCCACTGCCTGATGCGCGAGCGTCTGCAACGGAGTATCTTCCTCAGATAATTTCGTCAAAGTTGCTAAATACTCTGATGGTGTTATCTGCTGACCTAAAACCTCATCTATAAACCTCTGAGGTGGATACGCCACAGTTCCATAATTCTCTCCGGAAGCTATAGCTGCGTACAGGGAAACCAGAATCAAACTTTCATCTCCCGCAGGTGCTACATCCTGTGGCGGTGTTAATTCCAGATTAGCCAGATGTAAGTAATAACTATCCGGAGCTTTCTTGTACGGAGTTACATCTTTCTGTGCATCGACGATTACGTCGGTTCGCATGTTATGATCCTGCTCGTCCAAGAATATCTCACATAGTTTTGCTTTCTGGAAACTCACATAGAACTCGCGAAGAACTGATTTCCAATCCGATGCTTGCCACTTCGATACTATTTCCTCATAAGCAGCTGTCTTGTTCTCTCTACGTTCTTCTCTGCCAAGAATAATATCGAGCACCTGTTCGGCATCCATGTCAAAGGTTAAATTGCATATTTGCTTTATGTTAGCAATAACTTCTCTATGCGTCATTGATTAACACCCTGCTAACCCGCGAAGCTCTGCTCTTGCTTCTTTGAGTCTTGTCCATCTGTCAGCCACATATGGCTGGAATAATCTGAGCATAGTGTACTTCTCTGTATCCTCAGACGGCTGTTCAGTGATACCAAACTTAGCTACTACAGACAGATATGCGGATCCGGTATTCAACCAAACTTTGTCACTCTGACCAAGAGCAGGATACATTTCAGCATATGAATGTAACAGTTCATTGAACTTGAATGCTGTAATGATTTTACCTTCACGCAGGAAATCGTGCAGAGTTACTGCGACGGTCCACGGACTATGCTTCTTGAAAGCAGCATCAATTGCCTTTAATAAGAAATCCATATCCTCCTTGTTGGGAGCGTTCTTACCGGCAATATGCAGAGTCTCAGTGACTACATAATGCATATCAACCTCCTCACTCAAGAAGTAAGAGTTATTGATATGTTTGATCACATCTGGTAACTTTTTAACCGTAGCACGCCCAGCCACGGCGGTCACAAGCTGCGGACTTGCATACTTAGTCGATCCAAAGTAAACAGGCGCATCCCAGTCGTTCTCGTCGAAAGACCACTCCATAATATTAACGGCATCGCCTATAGATGGGTCATCTGGGATTACAATAAGTATAATATCCGCAGACTGAGGATCATCTACCTGTACTCCGAAAACACCCTTGGCTTCTTCAGGTTTGTTAGTATAGATAGTATGCATACTAAACCTCCTCTTCTTCGTTAAAGTCGCGTAAGCTTACAGACACTTTTGCCGGGCGCCTGTCGATGTACTCTCTTACGCGAGTTATAGTTTTGTTTTTACCTTTATACGTCATCAACGCATAAAAGATCGAATGGTCTGGTACTTGTATATCGACATCAATCATCGTTCCGATTATCTGCAACCCATGCCATATAGCTATCAAATGATTCGATATTAAATCATCGTTTAGGTATATCTCATTTAGAACTACCTTGATACTCCCACTCCGGTTGGTGACACTTATATTAGGGTCATTGTTCTCGATAGCAATGTATCCAATCTTCTTTGTAAAGAAGTTGTAGCACACTTTGCCTGGTCTGATGAAGTACTCCATTCGTACATACATATCCTTGAAAGTCTCACCATACTTATTCACGTCTCGGTATACCTTCTTGGCTGTATGCCGTCTTACGTACTCCCAGCATTCCTCAGTTGTTTTAAACTTACGGAATCTGGGATATGGATAAAGTACTGCGATACGCTCGACTTCCGCCCATGTTTCATATACAGTATTTATCCCAGGAACCATAACCGCGTATGGCATTAAGAGCAGACTTCCGGAAGAATCATACGAGCACCTACATCGCATAACATATTGTAGGAACGCTTATCAGCATGAGCGTAAACATGCTCGATATACACGGTATGCTTCTTACACAGATTCATCAAATACAACCAGTCTGCATAGTTCTTACGATCGGACGGAATTCTATTCTTGCTTAACTGGTACTGCATATGATGCACAACAGTTGCACAGTCAGATAGTATCTTAATCTTCTGTGGCGTGTCAAAGTTCTTATTGATAAGCTCCATAGCTAAGATTACTGCCTGCAACTCGCCGTGATAGGTAGTGTCGGTTTTAGGTAAAGGCTCAAGGGCATAATCAATAAAATACTTAGAAGTTACGATAATCGCAGCTGCCGTAGCCTGAGTATCTCGCATAGAGCAGTCACAATAGGCCTTTAACATACTTTACCTCCAATCTAAAACGGTAGGGACTGAATCTGATACAGACTGTCCTACTTCTAATTCTGCATGGATAGGTAACCAAGGTCTTCCGTTCTCTGTTACATTGTAAGCTGTGATATCTTTTAATTCATCTATAAGTTCCTTCTCACTATCGTGAATATAGAACGCTCCCTCATCGTGTTTGTAATAAGCGATGTGAGACTTCTTTGCTCTCGACAAAATGTTACTTGCTGCGAGTACTGAGTGAATCATCAGGTCAGACGCAGTAGCCTGGATTGGGTTATTGATTCCACACCTCTCTACGTGTGGAATCCAGCTCGGAGTTCCAGGTCTATAAGCCTGTGTCTGTTCTGGAGTGATAACAGTTCCGAATACGCTCTGGAATGAGCTTACTCCACGCTTCACAGCGATCTTCACTTCTGCTTCCCACTCTTTTCGAGTTGGGTTGTTAACGATACGCTCGATGTATCTCTGCGATAGATTTGAGTCTCTTCCTGCAAGAGCCGATCCATAGTTGGCTGCTAATGCAAGAACTTTCAGTTCTTTACGTCCAGCTTTCATCTCATCGGTAATTTCTTTCTTGTAGATTACCATAGGATCGTTACCGGTCTCGTCTGGTTTTGCCACTCTGTACTTAAATCTGTTCTGGAATACTTCTGCAGGTAACTGGCAGTAGTGCAACATACCATAGTAAGCGTCATCGTACAACTGAATAAGTCCTGGAATGAGTGGGTCCTGAATGTAATGGCTGTAGGTGATACGAGGTTCGATCTGTCCACTATCACATCTGATAAGAGTCCAGCCTTTAGGACAGCACACAATGTCGCCCATGTCTCTTGCGATATTCTGAATCGACGGGTTACTTGCTGCCAATCTACCTGTAGAAAGAATTCCCCAAGTCGGATTGATAACACACATGCGGTGTCCTTTGTCGGACACACAGTAACTGATTGGAGCTCTGAGATACTGAGCCAGCGTATTGTTAATTCGGTAACTGTAATAGTTATACTCATTCAGTATCCGCAGGAAATCTTTAGCTTCTTCCGGTATGTTAGCATCGAGCATAGCTGCACGTATTGTTTTATCAAAAGATACCTTGTTTGCCTTATTATAGAAGAGATGTTCCGGTATATCAAACTCCAGCTTAAACCAGTCTCTGATTTTAGCTGACTGTGAGATTGATAAATCCTCCCCATCGAGTCTGGGGTTGAATTTCCGATATCTCTCAAGGATCTCATTGCATTTCATCTCAAACGCTAATCGGTATTCAAGACATCTATCTAGGTCTATGAATAACCCGAAGTTGTCTGTTTCATTTTGTAATAATGTGCAGGCCTGGTCCGCCGTAATAGGCAGACCATCCTCCACTCTGATATTCAATGCCATTAAATCGTAGCCTCCCACATAACTCCGAATAAATCGCAGAATACATACTTACGTCCCCAGATGTTAGTAATCGGATATCCTTTACCGACAAGCTGGCTAAGTGTGTACGCTGGCATATTCTCCTGGTTCTCAATACTAATGGTATCATCGTCTTCGTTCACAACGATATACTGATCGTTCTCACTGACAGGCAGGTTTACCTTATCAATGTCTCCCAACACATCGAAGTCTTCTGCTGTGAATCCAGTAAACGGTCTGATAGTTCTCGTATCTCTGATGGACTTAATATCCAGAGCAAGATGATTTGCGAATGTACTATCAGTAATCATCTCTCCTACAGATACTACCATTCCAGGCACCTCTCCCTCATTTCTGAGATTGGTACTATGTTCTACTCTGGTAGTCTCATTCGTCACTCCCGGGTAGAGCAGGGACTCGAGATGCGGTGCTCGGGTGAACTCCTCATTCGGCTTGGTAGCTGCTCTGAACTCGTTGCAGTACATCATGTAGTTCACAAGGTTTGCTTCCTTGACCATACCGTCTGTTGCGAAGTAACGCTCAGACATGTAACGATTAGTCCACGGAATAAATGTTGTTGGAATAACTCCAGATGCTACAAGCTTCTGTCTAATAGCGGGTGATCCCATGCTGTTCCAATCATACCAGAGTCCTGGGAATGGTGCTGCCGGAATGACATGCGTGCTCTTCGGGTAGATGTAGTACGGTGTGATATCAGCGTTCACACAGAAATGAGTGAAGCATCCATTCTCATACATCTTTGCACAGTATACTGCTGTACTTGTGATCTTGGTCTTGATTGTAGACTTGATAGATAGCAACAGATCCTCTGGTAACTTGTATGGCTCTAAGTTCATGTAGTTCGGGAAAATCATATAACCTTCCTCAGCTACTCTGAAGTAGTACTGCATGCACACTCTTCTCTTGTAGTATAAAGCGTCACGTCTCAAATCGATTGGAAGTCTCTGTACATTCTGCTCGTAAATCTCAATAAGTCTCTCCAGGTTGCGAGTAGCTACTTTACCGTCACGCAGTAAGTTGACAGTAAGCGCTTCGAATGCTACATGTCTGTCACATCCCTGAGCTCCATATTCCTTAGCAATGCGAATAACTTTGAGGAATCCACAACACTGAGCTGCTTGCTTGTTTGTATACTCCTCAATGTCACTGATGTAGCCGTCGATCTTAGCTCTCTGCTCCTCGCATGGAACATCAATTGTGTATACGTCTGACTTAAGCTGGAGCACATCAACATTCTTACCTGTGGTTTCCAAAGATACCGGAACTTTGGTTACATTAGAAGACACATCCTGAACCAGCTTGTACATGTCGGAGATAGATACCTTGGTTCTGCAGAAATGTGCACAGTACAGATACTTGTAAATGATATCAATGTCGATCTGAGCATCAAGCTTCATACCAGAAGCTACACGGTCGGTATTAGTTACACCGTTAACGATATCGTCAATTACATCCATTCTTACCTGCACATTAGCCGGTAAAGTATCTGCCTCGTAACCACCCTCCAGATAAGTCTGAATATCAGATTTTGTCGGGAACTCTGCTACAGCCTCAACGTCAGTAGGGTCTGGCTGAGATTTGTCAAGTACGTAAGTAATACATGCCTTGATATCACAACCTGCTAACTCTAACGCCTTGAATGTAGAAACATCTGCTGTGAACTTTCTCTGCTGTAAGATCTCGTAAGACAGCGCGTAGATGTTGGACATTTCTTTTACTCTGTCGTTGTAACGTGCGGACCAGTAATAGTGCGGTACTGACTTTCCTGCGACGTCTGGCATATGAACTACAAAGTTTGCAATCTTAGTACGACCACAGCTGATCTCATAAGGTGTTACTTTAATGGTATCTCTCAGACCATTGAACAGCAGAACCTCGTCCTGAGACTTAGTTTTAATCGGCACTACTCCGTACTGTCCTTCACGAAGTTTACCAATCAAACCTTTTACAACGCTAGACTGCACTCCGTTCTTAATAGCGATCTTCCAACCGCCAAATCCAGCGGGCACATCCTCTGGAGGGAAGATAGCTCCATATCTGTCGATTAGTGCGGACTCGTATCTGTGAATCTCGTACGCATCGGCATCCACCATATCAGTAAGGATGTAGTCCTCCTGAATCAACATAGTCTGCTGCTGCTTGCTGATGAACTTCGTATTGAGTCCATCAATACCCCAAGCACAGTATGCTTTAGTGATATCGACAGCGTCAGCGAACTGATCCATTCCGTGCATAACAAGCCAATCACGTAAGAAGTTAAACGCTCTCCACGTCATGTTTCTTCTGTTAGCCATGATACGGAAATACTCAGAGTATTCACCACTTCTCCATTCATCTACAGAGAATCTTGCTGCCGGATGCACGAAATAGTTAATAGGACGCACATCGAGTTCGTTGCGAATGGAGTTGCAGGTTTTAAGATATTCGATAAATTCCTGGCGCGTATTGATAGTGTATTCAGCTTCAGCTTCCGGAAGGTACTGCACATCTTCCTGACTAAGATTCTTGCGGAGTTCATCCTGACTGAGTTTCTGTACGGAGTTTAGGTCGAACATATCCTGCATTTCGTCCATCTCCGGAGTGTAATCCTGCACAGGCAATTCAGTGATAGAGCGTCCGTCCTTTCTGAAATCAAAAGGTAATCCACAGAACTTGTAACCGCTGCTCAGCAGATTCCTAAAAATCTCCTCTGCGTGTAAACTTTCCATAAATACAGGATACTGAATCTCCCCATCCTTAATCATAACACTATTTTCATTACCATCAATGCGCAATCTGTATAATACTTCCATCGTATCCTCCATGTTATTTTTAGTGTATAGCCCACAACCACTCGTACAAGTACTCAGTAGTATATAGACTTAAAAATGGTGCGGATACAAAGTACCCGCGCCATCTATTAATTTTATCTCTTTCCGCCAAGCATACCCTTCTTTGTGCTGGCGATGCCCTCGTTGGTGCTGGACATCTTGGACTGAGCGCTCTTATCGATCTCTACAACTCTTGCAATCAGTCTGTCAAGCTGATCTGCAGACAGAGTCAGCTTCTGCTGAGTCAGATCACAAATAGAAACCAGCTGCTCTTTCATCTCAGTCAGCTTTTCAGCAGTCTGAGGGTCCAGGCTGGAGATATCCATCTGGTCGATCTTAGCGCCGCAAGAACGCATATCAAGAACGCGATCATCGATCTTCTTAAAAGAATCCTTTACTACAATATAGGTACTAGCAAGCTTGTTAGTATCGTTCGTGCCTTTTCTTCCCATGTCCTTACCTCCTTAAATCTCGTCGAGGTTGCGAAGAGCCTCGGCGTCAGCATCCTCTAACTCAGCAGCTTTCTGCTCCAGCGTACGCAGCATATCAGATACATTCTCAGACATACTAGACAGCTGAGGAACTAACTGGTCAAGCTTGTCAGCGATCTTGTCTGTAGCAGCGGTAGGTACGGAACTCTGAGCACTAATGGACTCGATCTTGGTCTTAGCGGTCTTGCAGATTTCTACGATATCATCGCAGTCAACTTTGATTCTGTTAAGAACTGGTCCCAGTTCATCAATATCAACAGATACAACATTGTTCATAGGTATAAACCTCCTTGTTAAAATAGTGTTATTAACTTTATATTGGATAGCCATGATATAGGCATGGCCACTGCCAATCAGTTTAATCCAGGACCTGTACTATACGAGGTCCATCGGGTTTATCCGGATTAAGTACTAACTTAATGTCCGGCTCTCCAGAAGTTATATATACTTCCGGTGTTGTAGTATCGAGAGTACAATCTTCTTTAAATACATAATAGTTATTACTACCTTCTGGAACTATAAATGCTCCCTCAGGGTGCATATCAGGCTGTCGTGATTTACAACAAAGGAAACCATCAGCCTGTCTTGCGTACATCCACTTTCCTCCATTGGAAACGAGCCAAGTACCTTTAAATACACCTAAGTCTTCATTGAGCACTGCCCAGTAATCGCCTTTATGTACATAAACTGGTACTTCACCTAAAGCGTTGCCCTCAAGCATCAAGTGAGTATTCATGTCGAAGAAATACGCTTGACCATTTATAAGTAACCGATACATAGTACCTGAGTCAGACTCCCAACCTTTGTCCATATCGTAGGTTGCTGGAAGTCCAGCATCTAACCACAACCACTTGCCGTTGTATTTACACCAACCATCGTATGAGGTTTCGATTGGGTCGCCATTTAATATCGTCTGATACTGTTCTGCGGTCAGTGTTACTCTCTGTGTATTTATAGACGGACCCTGTCCATTATTGTCACTACCAGACGAATTCCCACCACCGACTTCTGAGGACTTTTTGTAATAGTTAGAGCCTGAATCGTAAGCATATGTGACGGTTCCTACTGTCATAAGACTAGTTCCCTTTTCGTTGGCAACTTTACCAGTATCGTCAACGTACACATAATTGTCACCACCACCTTCGGCAGGAACTATTGTCTCATATGCCAAAGCACCTTGTTTAAACCCTTCTGAGCGCTGACTCTCTGTGTAATAGTAACCATCATCTCCCCAGCCTGTTACCATGTAACCTGCTGAGTTGAAGTAATAGAACTGTCCTTCGTAGATAATGTACTGATTTGCTGGATAGTCTTGACCTGCTTTACCTCCACGTCCATACCACCATCCAGTAGAGTCCTGATGCCAACCAGAAGGTCCGGAGAATACCTTATTTGCTGGTATTTCTATCTTCTGATTTATGGCGTCTTTGATGTACTCTGTATTCGTTAATACCTGTTCAGTGTCTCCTGATAAGTTAACCTCCTCGTTACCCTCCTCATCTAATCTCTTAAGGAAGGTAGAAAGATCACATTTCTTAGGACCACCAGAACTTCCCTCTCCTCTATAGAAGAGGAGTTCAGTATCGCTGGAAGCGACTGCTATAACATCGCCCTGTTTGAGATCTACATTATGACTTTCCTGTGAATGTCTGAATCTACCAGATGCGTCTGGCTTTGCGTCCACACAACAGAACCAACGCTTCGGATTCTTGACCACCATCTTAAACCCCAGGTTGCCGGGCAAGTCATTTTGCACTATAATCTCATTGCTCTTGTTGCTAGGTGAGGATGTTACTTCACAATCCTCCGGAGCTATAATGAGTGATTCGTCAGACAGGGTAAGCTGTGCGTCTGGGTTAAATTCAACTCCAGCCACAGGGAAAGCTATATTGTTCTTTCCTCTACTAACAGACTCACTCTTGATATTGTTTACATTACACGAATCTGTTCCCGTGTATGTACCTTTATGCCAAGTATACAACTCTCCGTAATCTACAGCATCTTCCTGTATAGTATAAGTAGCTTCCTGCTTATAGGTCTTATCCGGTTGTGTGTATATTCCGAAGTTGTTGAATATGGCAGTCACGAGAGCTAATAGCCACGCTACTAATTTATTCCACATATGACCCTCCTGTCGATATACATAACAACTCACCATTGGGTTGCGACGCAGATACAAAGCCTATCTCATTACCTCCAGTGTCCAATACCCTAGAGCCAGACATACCTCTATAAGCATCGTCGCATTTAACATAAAACCCAACATTGTCTTTGACAGAAGTTACCATATATTGCATACTGTCAATTACAACTTCCTCGCCTACACTAGGAGTATAGTAGTTGTAATTATCTTTCAAATAATACGCAGTATCTCTATCTGTATCCGCATATATCCTAGTGTAGCCCGGAAGAGCAGACGGATCAAGGTGTGCCGCAGTAACATATACTGGGCTTCCGATTACTTCTCTCTTCTGTGCCCCACATAAAGATGCTGCCATTGCAGATAATAGACACAATGCGATAGCATGTGCGTTCCTCATATAATACCAGCTAGATTTGCTACTAGCAAACAGCCACCTATTAAGATAGCTAATTTGAACACACCTTTGAGTAGATTAATACCAACTCCAATAACTATCAGACTTAGAGCTATCGGAATGATATTAGCTTGTACTGTTTCAAAAATATCACTCATATGAAGAACCTCGCAAACGTTGTTAATATTCCAAATGCTAGATTAAATAAGTATATACCTTTGATAAGTATTGATGGTACGAAAAAGTATAAACCTAAAATCAAGGCATCAAGGATGAATACTCCTACGGAGTGTACGAACAAAAGGTCCACCACGAGCGTAGCGATCTGTATTGCTATACACGCTCCTTTGAATATTGGAGCCGGTAAGTGTCTAGCGAACCAGAAGTAAGCACACTTTGCTACTATAATTACTAGCAGCAAAAGGTTGATTATTAGTGTCAAATCTCACGTGCCTCCAATTCTTTCTCTAATGGATATCTGAATATCTTAAACTTACGGATATCACTTCCGTATTTATATGACGCGAAACAAGCTTCGTCTCCGTTAGGTGACGGGAACTTAAACGGTGTTGTGTCATCGATCACTGTCACGCATGATCTCTCATCTGTCTTAGCACATACTCTGTGTTTACATTGGTTAACGAAATCCTTGAGACCGCCAACTTCTCTGCTTATAAATATGAAATGTACTTTCACCTGATTGAGTTTGATTATTAACTCTTTCAGTCTACTTACAAGCTTGTAGTTTTCGCTCTGACCTATACCGTCTTTCTTCTCCCACATAAGACACATCAAGAACAATGTCTTCGTATCCTCAAGACTTTCCAACTCACTACGATATTCGTAGATATCTGTAAGATCGTCTAAAAGATCCTCCAGCGGATAGTTGGGCATTAAGAAATCTCTATCATCTTCCGGTACTCTGTTTTCCAAGTCTAACAAGAAGATAGTATCCTTGTCTGTGCAGTTTATCAATAGGTCTGCCTGCTCTCCACTGCGATGTATATTATCCATCATAGTATTGATTAAGTCCAAGCAGTCTTGACGCTCTGATGCGCAGATGAATATGTTCTCCTTATCATCTTCTGCTACTGAGAAGTTTAGAGGTGTAGTTTTCACAGAGTATACCGTACGTTCTCCCATAACAAAGAATCTCGGTACGTTGAAATCTGGAACCTCCGTATAAGCCTTATCAAGTAACTCATGAGTTCTACCTTCTGTCTCACTATAGAACGGAGCAAGATGTTTTGGTATACATTCCTTATCTGCTTTCTCCCCTAACTCAAACATTCCTTGTAGCAGATCTTCCTGAGGTGCGTATGGAACTTTCCACAGCTGGTTCGCACTAGGGTCCTGTCCCGCGGATGTATTAGTATACATCCAACCTACTTTGTCTCTAATAGTACCTGACGCATCATTACCAATAATCGTCAGCGAAACATCTTTGGTACAACGTAATGCTCCTCGATTAGAGAAGTTGTCGAGTACGTTCTTTGATAAAGTACCAGTCATTTCCTGTGATGTAAACCACAGGTGCATGGATGCTGCACGGGCAAGCTTAACCATGGAAGTAATACGCCCGGTTATCTTGTCGATAATCTTCTGTGGAATACGAGAAGCATCAAACATAACCTGGAACTCATCGATAAGAATGACAACTCGGGGGATGTGTACCTCAGGGTCATAGTCCGGTCTCGACGGATCATCGTACTTTTTGCGTAGGTCTTCAACCTTCTGCATCTTATACTTTGAACAGACACTTAGTCTCCGTACCATCTCCTCAAATGCCCAATCAAACACGGATAAACAGTACTCACCGTCGGATGTACCAGATACGATTAGGGCATGCGGAATGATAGATACACCTTTGTCGGTATACTTAGCTACCTCGGCATTCTTCATATCTATGTATATCAGGTTGAGTTCGTCTGGTGCATACTCATGGAGCATTGATTGCATCGCACAGTCGATAGCTACGGACTTACCAGCACCTGTCGCACCCGCCATGAGATAGTGAACGTTCTTATCGTCGAAGCGTAAGGTGTATGGCTTGGATGGGTCACCATCTTGTAGTCCCATACGAATGTTGATTCCGGAGATACTGGATTGTTTCCACCACTTCTCAGGAGGTAAGTATCTCATAAGATAACTCTTCCTGTAATCCAAAGCTTTAGGCTTGTTATGCTCTAAGTCGAACTTCAAGGTCTCAAGTGCTCTTGATCCCAAATCGAAGTCATACTCCATTTGCTTACCTCTATCGAGTTCTAGAGGTAGCTTGATGTTTAAGCACCCAGGAATCTCTTTCGGATAAACTGTCCATATGAATACTCCAGCTGTAGTTGAATACTTCGACAATTCCATGATTGCTTTATTCTCAATATACTTCTCGTCTAGTCCAGATAAGTAAATGTAGAGGTGATATTGAAGCGTCATCATTCCCTGCTCTTCTGCTTCCTTATTATACTCAAGTATAGAAGAGTTCTTTACCTTCATTAGGGAAGATGCTGTCAGCTTGCGCATATCCTCCTGTAACTTACTCAGTTCTGTATTCTGTGTGCGTACATATGGAGCAGTTTCTTTGCATATGAATTCAGCGAAATCCTGTCCAAGATACTCTTCATCGTACACTGTTGTGTCCAAGCAGTTTGCCCTGACATTCATTAACATATTTACCCAGAATACCTTTAACACACTGATAAGATCTTTACTATAAGTACCGACAAAATTTATGTTCGTCATACCAATGTCTTTGTACACAGGTAATCCCGTGTCGTCGATACCTAATTGGAATCTAGTATTCAGTACGGCAGATTTACTCATAGTGTCTCCCAATCTGGTGATGTTAGACATTTCTTTATCTATGAGCTCTTTAGCTTCATTGTATCTAGTTTCCAAATCGTCAATGAGTGTGTCGTATAGGTTCTTAGCTTTCTGTTGGATGTTCTTTATTAAGTCGCCGCAATAGGAAGTCCCTTCGGTTGTGTTGTATTCCTTTAGTTCCAAATCAACCAAATGCTGCGGGTCTGCCGATTCTAGAGCTGCTCTCTTCTCAGCAATAGCTTCTTCTACTTCCGAAGAGTCATATACAGGAGCTACATACCTTTCTTCTTCCGGTATAAATTTGTTGAAGTCTACCGAATGCATCAGAGATTCCGCTATCCTCAATGCGTCGAGATTGGAATACATTGATTTCGTATTCTTTAGCACTGTAGCCGTATAAGCTACTCCGACTACGGGTAGTAGTATCCAAGAAGCCAATAGACCTACAGCAGCATACATCAAGGACACATTATCTTCTTCGTTATACAGAGGTCCAGTTATCTTTGATATTAGCCCAGATAGTTTATGGTCTGTACTCTGACATACAGCGATAGCTGTATCGAGTAATGCTTCAAATTCTTCCCTTGTAATATCTGGAGATATTTGTGTATCGGTTGGCGTTATTCCGTAATGGTCCATAACACTCTTCAGCTTATCTTTATACGACAGTAATTCATTATGTTTCTTACGTAGAGGTGAGATACTTTCAAAAGCCTTAGCTTCCATTTCTTTACAAGCCAGATCAAACTTCTCCCTATCTGCTCTACGCATTTCCTCTGCTTCTGCTTCAAAAGTAGCCTTAGCCTGTGCGTACCGTATAAACTCTCCTTGTAGTGATTCTCTGATACCACCAGCCACATTCAGATTTGACAGGCTCGGGATTGTATAAGTACGCGCATCAGCTAATGCCCTTTGTAATTTACCGAGATATAGTTTGTACGATCTCAAATCACCAGTATAGTCTTCAGGTGCTACATCATACTCAACTAAATCATCGATGACCATATCTAAATAGCGGTCACATTTCTGACCGACTATCTGCTTATATAAGCTCTCTGAGGTCATAGAATGAGTTGATCGCTCCGTAATGATTTGCCATGAATCGCAACTCTAATCCACTTACCTCTAGACCCTTCTTGCCCAGTTCGATCTGTGGTATATCTGAGTCTGCAATCTTAGCGGAAATATCCTTCGGAACAAGTGCTACCATGTCCTCACTTGCTACGTATATTTCGTCATAATCTTTATGCTGAATACGTAACTTAGCGGGTGTAAATGGTTCATACTCAGGATCAGCAAAACTCTTAATAACATCCCTAACTGTACATCCCTCGAGATAATTCTTCTGGAATAAAATAGTTAAGTACGCGTTTGGTAATGCTTTGAGTGCCAGTGAAGCACTTCCGTATTTAGCTGTCAGAGTCTTGAGTAAGTAGATGCATTTGCCTGGTACGTTCGGAGAGTATCCGTTATTCTTTAAGCAATAGAACATCTCTTCTCTTTCGGACTTAGGAAACATATTTGAAATATCAGGCTCGAAGTCCATAAAGTCCTGGTATCTCTCCACAATCTCAAGTACCTTGGCGCACGTATCGCTTGCTGTAGCCTCGCTACATACTAACGAGAACATTTCTGGCGTACATCTGGCTGGTGCCTGACACTCACGCGTAAAAGCTCTTCCAGTGATATACGGTTCCATCTCAAGTAACGTCATCTCAATAACACCTCCAATACGTCAGTAGCGGTTATATTGTGTATCGGCTTGTTGACCACTCTAGCAGCGTCGATCTTATTCACCCAGATATCTCTAGTAGAGGTGGATGCTACTGTAGACTGGAACAACATAGATACGGGAGAACTCGGAGCCATCTGGAAATATGGTATTCCATTTTTCCTAAGACTAGGGATGAGTAACGGATTATTGATACGTCCAGCGAACATATTGGGCTCAATTCCAATTGGCAAGAATCCGCACTCAGCCAAGTATTTGATACGGGAGTTTCTGCTCGCGTTTAACTCAGAACAGAAGAATTTTACGTACGCTTTATACAGTGCAAGCATGTTATCCTCAGTTACAATATTGAATGGCACAGCTACATTGAGTCTATCATCGCATGCGTAATATTTCGTATCGAACTCCCTAGCTGTAACCTCTGTTCCTGGGTATTCAAAAAATTCAGTTAATCTTATTATCGAAGACAATTATTTACCTCCCACTCGTACACAGGCGCATTACCGTTCGGCACGCCTAATATTTCTATAGGATCAATCTTTGTTTCAGCCATGTAGACAGTGGGCATGAAATTTGTCGAATTGATTTCTAAACACATGGTTCCTGGTTTATGCTTGTATTTAACAGGCATTTTCTTAGAAGTAGTAAACAAGACTAGTAATCTGTATTTCTCTGCGATAGATCGCTTGGCTTTAGCATCTCTTTTCAGAACTTGCTCAAAACGGGTATCGAATCCTGCTCCCCTCTCGATTGGGAATTTTGCTGCAGCTTCGAGTATAACTTCATTGTTGTTTGTTATGTTAGCAGTGTCTGTGTACACTCCCTCACAATTGTTCTTAACAAAGAACATATCACCTTGTCCGAGTGTACCTATCCATCTGTCTACGCGTACATGCTGGTCAACAGCTACTGAGTCAGTAGCAAAGCAATCCATTGTAATCTCACATAGATTAAGATACTCTCGTAAGACTTGTGTTGTTTTCAACAGCTTACCGTTGTAGCTGTGACTTCTGCCCTCAAATACTTCCTCGTCTGGGAATACGATAAGAGCGTGGTTTGTAAATCCTGTTATCATATACTTCCTCCTAGTACGATAACTTTCTTATTGTCGTACTCTAATACATGCTCAGTAAATACTTCAGAAAAGAATATCTCGTCGAGTGTATCTCCGCACATTTTATTGAGCTGCTCGAAAGATACTTCTTTCATCCCACCCTCTGGCGGTACTACTTTGAACATATTAGAACCTCCTATCCGTTACTGTTTCTGGGAATACATCAGAACCATAAGTAGTATCCTTTGAAAGAGAGATATACTTAGTAAGGTTCGGTATATCCTGAAATGCCCTATCTCCGAAATGCACACTACATCTCTTCGGCACAACGACACGTCTTATTCCGTGTCCACCTAAAAAGTTATTCTTTACTGTATATGACGTTAATGACGGTAAGATAAGCGTATCAGTATCATCTGTTTCTACAGATACTAATTCGCTGCTCGTATTAAACCTATAGGTGCTTCTTGTTGTTTTTACCACTACACCGTTGTTTAAGTAGTACTGGGTTACAGTACACCATAAAGCTAATGTTGTAGTACTCACTAGTATAGCGTCATATCCGTCTCCAACTATACTATACTGTAACATATTACACCTCCTTCTTTATCTTAATAACACTATCAGCCAATGCAACAACCTGATTAAAGATTAACCTCTCGGGTGTAATCTCTGCATCTTTGTCCAATATGAGTAATACCTTTTTGGACAGTTCAGCTGGAAGTCTGCTGGCGAAGATGAATGTCCACATCTTCAATGTGTCTGAGTATTCACTTTTCTCACTCTTTGTCAGATAGCCGTACTTCATGATAAGTGCGTAACTAACTGCTTTAAAATCAATCTCTTTTAAGTCATTCTTTAAGCTGTTAAGAATGTCAAGTTCAACAGCAGCTCTGACCATATTATAGCCCTGCTCCTCTGCTATACTGCCGTACATAAAATCCAACAGCTTAGTCTTGCTGAATAACTCAGCCATGTAAGAATCACCTGCGAAGTAATTCTCAATATATGTCCGACAAATATCAATCTCCGGGTTGAGCGGATAGTCAGATGGTACTGGTATGATCTCCTGTGTTACGAACCCGTACATAGTCCTACGCAAAGTCATTTTTACGTACATGCCCCGATAACTAACATCTCTTGTGTCATAATCGAATAAACGTACCTTTGCAATGCGTCCCGCTTTGTCCCTAATCTTCAGCGTCATCCACACCGAATTAGGCGAGCTCTCGTACATAGAGTCCACGCAGTACACGACAGCACTGTATACAATACTACCCTCCTGTATATCCGCAAAACAGACAGTAGAGTTGTTGTCGGAGACATCACTGTATAATTTGAAATTAGTATCACGGTCAAGTACGTTGACTTTCACCGGTATAGTTAGAGTGTTTATGAAGGTCTCTATTTTACCCTGATAAATATCTTTACGGTAACTAACAATAACCTCATCGCCAATGAATTGTAGTGTGTCCGCATAGTTACCTATCATATATGCTTTCGTATCACTATCTATGGTGACAAGCATCATGTCAATATCCTCTGAGATATTCTCCAATTTTACTACTGATGTACAAACACTCATTATATTCTTCCTCCTATGAAATTCCCTTGCTTCTATATAACTGAAGCAAGGGAATTTCTTGCTTATTCGTCATCGTCTACGATGTACAAAAACATATCGTTATCTACAACATAAACTGTGCAAACTATTAATTCACACACCAAAAATGCAATAAACACTGGCAATGTGAAGTTCTTAATTATTAGAGCGCGCCATACGATCCACACGCCTAGACCTACCGCTTCCAAGCTCAGAAGCACTCGCAATCCTATCATTGTCCCCACGAACCGAAGACTGAATAAAACACGAGGTATTAATAGGAATATCGTCATCAGACTCATCCCGCAGATCCACATCTGTGCTACTTGTGTCAGCACCACTAGTCCCAAAACCCAGAGCATTTGCTACCTCCATAAAAGCATTTTCGTCTACGTAGAAATTAGGATTCAATCGTGTCTCACGTACAAGTACTTCTTCCTCTACAGGTGCTGGATCTACTGCGTTCCTCAAACATAATATGCACGCTACTATAATAATTATTAGGGCGTCCATGTTCCTGCCTCCAGAATATCAACTGGCTTGCGTACTGGTATTCTCGTGTTAGCATCTTTGAGTATGGTGAATTTGTACACTTCGAGAAGCTTAGCAAGAGTTAACGCACTCGCGCTAATCTTCTTCTTTATTACATTGTACTTACCGTCATACTCAAAGATGATTGAGATATTACCAGGCTCTAAGGCTTCAACTAGAATAGGCAAGGCTTCGATATTCTTACTCTCTATAACAACACTGGGATACGGTACCGGAACTTTTGCCCGTAAGAAGTATTCGTCTACGCGAGTAATAATTTCCACACTTACTCCTCCTCGTTCTCCATATCACTTTCAATTTTTGCAATCATAGGAATACAGTTCTTACCTATGATAAACTGTGCTAACGGAGGGAATACATAGCACAGCACAAAAGTAAATCCTCCTTGCTGTATACACTTTGCAAAATCCATTAACACATATCCAAATAAAACCCAACAAGCTGCATATGAGATGTATGTCCCGTACAGCGCAAACACCTCAAGATATACCATAGCTGTGGACGTTGCGTCTGCTGTAATAAATCCTATCACATTATTTAACACAACAGTGACTACCAGAGCGATGAAAATACCTAATGGTAACTTTGCTGACCCGTATAAAGCTTTACGAGCTGGTACAGCGTTGAGAAACGGAATGGCTGCCATGACGTTTTCACCGATAGTCGGCTTTCTTTTCTCTATGGCGACGATCATATTTCTGGAGAGCATGAATCCCGGATACCATAATACAATAGCGATAATAAGAAGCATCGCATATACCATAAATACACGCATTATCTAGCCCTCCTCTTTCTGATGATATCTAACCCGTTTCCGCCGTCAGTCGAAGGTGCTGCTACTGGAGCTGGCTCTTCTTTCACTTCTGGAGTTTTCAGTTTCGCATCTGCTTCAGCATCCTCTTTCTCAAAGTCAGCCATTAAATCTGCCCACACGTCTCCAGTATCTTCCTCATCCTCAGCGTCTTCCTCAATCGCGTTGTTTGAGTAACTGCGAGTAGCAGGTTTTACATAACCTCCTGTGCGAGCTTCACGCAATACGCTGCTCATCCACTCATACTCATAGCAGCTGTCGAAGAACATCTCCCATGAATCCATGTACTCATTACGGATGCTCATTCCGAAGTTTACACTCTGTCTGATTTCTGCTGGCTGCTTGATGAATGTTCTCGGGTCAAGATTGCTTGTGATCAAGTCTAAGGCTCCTACTACATCTGTGTAATCATCCTCGATATCTTCAGATAACAAAGCAAGGAAATAGCCTAAAATAGAAATGCTCTTCGGCGCTCTGATTACAAAAGATTCAACACACTGGAAATCAGAATTACCTCCGATCAACTTAATGAGAGTACTAATACTCTGACCATACCTGTCTGTTAATACAATAGCCTCATCGTACAGAGTCCTATTGATGTAGTAGAAATACCCGTCTGCGTCCTGCAACACGATATAGTTAGGTTTAACAGGAACATATCTTGTCTCACTGATTGTTAACATATACCCTCCTTAGTAGGTCTCTATTGTCGAGCATACACATACATGTGTCTAACTCGGCTGCCGTGGCTTCTGTGAATACAATATATGCATGGCATATTCTGAAGCCATCAATCTTGTCAATGTTTCTTATAGTTGTTTGTGAGTTACGCAAGTAACTATTTTTCTCTTTTAAGAGTTTTGTAACATACTTACGCATTGCATAGAAAGCGTAAGTCTTTCCCAGATTGGCGACTAATTCACTGTACTTCTTCCATCTATAACGGTCTCTCACTAAGAATGCATCAATGACAGCCGACGCGAATATCTTACGTTCGTCAGCCACCTGACTTCTTACCATATTTACTGTTATTGTTTCTGCTTGTTCCGATAATTCCGATAGATATTCTGGAATCTTGTCTTTGCTTGTACCAACCCTTAGATACAACTCACGAGCAGCCTTCGGATCTATGATAACCTTTAAGTCTGCTATTAAGTCCATGTACTTCTCGTAAGCTGTTTTATCTTTCACTATCAGATTTGGACGCTCTGACAGTAACTGAGCAGCTACTGTTCTTTCCATGTAGAAAGTGACCGTTACATACTCAGGTATGATTGGGTTGTCTGCGAACTTTCTCGCGTACTGTATTGTAGGTTCCAGCACGGCGATTTCCCAATAACCTTCTATCTTTTTCTTCAGATATGGAACTAGCTTTAGTAACTTTTCGCAGTCCTCGAATAAGTAGTCTACGTCATGTATTCTTGTGTCTCTTGTGTATACGACAAATTTAATCATATTAAAGCCGCCAACTCTGGGTGGATCTTTCTCTCTGAGAACTCCTTGATTCTCTGTCTCTCCTGATCAAGAACACTTCTGATATGATTCAGAGCATCTTCCCCCTCTAACATAACGAGTGACTCAATATATTTATCGTACAGATCTCTGCACTCAAAGTCTGGGTAAACTCTTGCAAAATCAGATTTCGACATCGACAGAATATCATTGATAGGAATAGCTTTCTCTCCGCAGTACACTACTTTCATTAACTCTCCAGAGTCATCTTCGATCTCATCATCATATGGCAAGTCGAATGAGTCTAAGAGCTTAGAGTGTGTAGCGGTATATGTCTCAACAATATCTTGACAATACTCGACAATGAACTCATAAATTAGCATCCTGTTCCAACTCTCCTTTCACACTTTCTAACATAGCAATGAACTCTGACGAATCCATGATCGGAATGTTATTATTCATTGCTATCTGTGTTTTACTATAATCTACAGACCCAGGTTCTTTAACAAGACACACGGTGTCGCGCACTGTCTTCTTATTATCCTCAACTCTAAACCAATCCTTGTACCTATCATTAATAGCCCACAGGAAATCTTGTCTATTGCTGAATCCTTTAATAGAACCTGTTATCATTATTCGGATCACATTGTTAGTGATGGTCTCTTTCTTAACATCAAAGAACTGCTCGCACTTTATCAAGTAATCTTTGTTGTTCCTAACTTCATCTACTGAACAGTATGGATTTTCTGCAAAGAACTGTTCAAACGAAGTATACCCACCTAATAAGTCTTTCCAAATAGATTTAACACCGTAGATGTAAGCCATCTCTCCAACTTCATAGAGATACACTTTTGGTTTCTCAGGGAACCAGAATCTCAACGCTTCCAAGTGATTCTTGAACTTGAATCCGATTGCCATATCCTGAGCTGTCTTTATTCCAACTCCAGTTACGCCGAATCTCTCAGCTAGCATAACAATCTTATTAGCCATATGGTACGGACATTCTAAGTTCACACACCACCTCTGCGTTAACTTCATCTTCCCGTAAGCATCAATAGGACCATCATCCGCTATCGGTAATCCGCAGTCACAGAACTCTTTCATATACGGGCGTAACCAATCCGGTATGTCCTTATTAACAGCTGTTAATATCATAGCACTAACCTCCGTTAGGAAATAATATCATAGTAGCGTCATTGACTTCCCCTACGATAGGTTTATCTTGTAACATAAACATGAGTACGAATATGGACGCTATGGCTATGAGTACAAGTAATATTCTTAAGATTGGCTTCATTGATCCACTCTTACCTCGTGCACATCAGTCACGATTCTCAGTTCTCCAGCTTCCCTCCAGGTAACCTCAACAACGATGTTTCCAGAGTCATTTAACTCTTTCCATCTATTCGGAGTTACAGTCATAAACGCAGCTGTCCCATCGTCTAAGTAGAGTTTAAGGAATAACTGAGATCCTTGTGCTCCGCATTTCTCGTAGTCCACATTCATCTTTCTGCTTGTGTTGTTATAGATAACATTTGGGTCTACAGCATCCAGATTTAACGGAGCACCACCGAGCCAAGTCTTGTTGAGCAGCTCCTGATATTCCGGAGATGCAGTATCTCTCACAGCGTCAAGTGCTTCTTTCTGTGCAAGCTGCCTATCGAACTTAGCCTGATCAACAAGTGTCTTAGCTGGTATGCCATCTCTAGAAGATATCTCGATCTCGTCTGCCGTGTAACCCCATAGTCTGAGAGCTTCTACCTCTTTCTTAGAGTACGACACGCTACTCTGCTGAACTACAGGTTGCTGCTCTGCTTGAGTCTCCCCACTCTCCTCGAATAACTCCGGATTACGCTCTTGCAACTCTTCCTGATCTTTCAGATTCTGGAATACAGCATCAGCATTTGCCTGCCGCTGCGCTTTGTCTTTCTGTACTCCGGACCAAACAAGTACTGCTCCGATGATTAACACAAGCGCTACTCCAGCACAGCTAAGTCCGATTATCTTTGGATTGACTGAGAAACTTTTCTTCTGTTTAGCTGGTTTTTCTTCGGCTTCTTCTACAGTCTCTTCTGTATCTTCGATTTCTTCCTCTTCGTACGTATCTCCCTGCCCGTAAATCGGCATTGTATCACCTCACTTTATTTTTAGCCCATTCGGAGAACATCTCCTCACTTTGCAATATTCGCCAATTGTGCTCGTTACTGATAACTGACAAGACGGCTAACGACTTCGCCGATAGTTGATTTGAACTTACGAACCAATCACCAGTCTCAGCGTCCTCAGCCAAAGGTGTTAACTCACAACAAGCGTCGTATAAAGTTTTACTTTTTATAACATCTGGAGCACACCTAATATGAGCCTCCGGTCTCGCTGATGCTAACCTCTTTCTACATGTCTCAGCTGTAGCACAATTGCCTCTAAACACTCGTTCTATAACAAACCCATCTAAGGTTGTATAGCATATCATATCCTACCTCCTATATGACATACGCTCTAAACACCACTTCTGAAATAGTGGAGGATTAGATAGTATGTTTAAATTATTCTCCTTATCCAGTAGTTTGAGAATAGCACAAGCTTCTGCCTGCGTTCCTCCTGGCTTTGTCGGATTGTAGAATACATCTGTGAATACATCAAATAACCTGATGAGTGGCAGCATGTGCACCGCATTTGAACAATAAAAATGCGGGAACACAAAACTCTTAACAATCCCCAAACGCAGAGCCATGTAGTCTTTATTGATGAATCGATAGTAGTCCTCCATTGACGTGCCACCTCGGTACTCTATGAAGATTGGAGATAACATACGAGTGTGCTCGTTAGGTGAAGCTGACGTGACTTCGGCAATATCCATACCCGGACATACTTTGCTCAGCTCAGTAATTAACTCTGCTACGTAAGCCTCCTTCGCGAGTTTATCAAATCCAAGATTCCAATCAATCTTAACATCTACTCTGCATATTTTATCTCCGTTGATATAAAATCCTGATCTATCGACCATCTATATCTCCTCCACATCAATACCATTTCTTCTCAGAAACTCGGCAAGGACACTGCGAAAACATTCACTCTGTTTTCCATGCCAACCCAATAAAACATCACCATCGCGCAGCATGCTGATTACAGTTTCTGCACCTAAGCGTGTCAGTTGTTGCCAATACATCTGAGCTTGTTTATCCCAAACTCTTTTTCGTTTAGGACTGTCCTTGTCTAAATACTTGGCCTCATTCCAAGCTTTAATAGCTGGCCACGGCGGATATAAACTTGGTAGCGCTCTATACACATAACCATCCGAAGGTTTCGATGGCGTAATCTGCACACCATTCCGCCCGTGGTATCTCCAATAGCAGCTAGTGTAAACTTTCATACTTACCTCAATAAGTGACTTTAACTATGCACTGGAGAACATCATTCTCGTCATAAACTTCCACAGCTTTGAATGTATCTCCCTGTTTGACATCCTCCATGTTAAAGCACTGGGACTTTTGTACTTTTACGGATTTAAGCCCATCAATATTAAAGATGAATACATCTCCAATGGCTGCTCGTTCTCCGCTTCCTACTACAGTACACTCTACGTGTTCCGTGAACTTATCTTTGTCTAAGAACCCCATCTTAGCCATTCCATAAACAGCCGATGTTGCAATACAAATTGCTATTATGGCTGTCGTGGTGTATATTATAAGTTTTTGTCTCATGATACTTTCTCCAGCCCTGTTATAAGATCTGACACCTCCTCTGTATTTAAATCCTCTACCTTGAATCCCGTGTTAACCATATTACCGTCTAACACTAAATAAACACTGTAGAAACCGTCTGAGTCTCGATCTTGCCAAACTCGTGCGATTACTTTGTTTATATTGTCTGTAGAGAGCTGATTGACGTCAAGCAATATCTTATCCATGAGCCTCCATACTTTGTAGATTTTCCCTTCCGTTCTGTAAAGAATATAGTCGGGATCATCCAGAACATCAATATCCTCGTCCTCTTCGACATCTTCCTCATAAATGATATTACCATCTTTATCGAATTGATATAGATTCTCTGTCTGCGCATACCACAGCTCTGTGTCTGTCTCCTGTACTGTCTCTACAGGCTCAGGTTCTACGTGCTGATTTGTTGCTGACTCCATATAAGCTTTCGTGGCGAAACTGATTTGACCTACATGATCTAAGTCCATACCACGCATATCATCTGAGAACCTGTCAATGAGGTCGTGTGTTAATGATGGGTGTCTCACATGATCTGCGACATTCTGCGGGTCAGGTCCATACTTAACGATCAAGTCATTCATGTAATCGTGAAGTACTCCATCTCTATACGTAGATAATTTCTCCACATAATTGTCATCGCAGTATCTTGTATTACCAGACTGTATGAACGCTTCTAGCGCTCTGTGCTTGTGCTTATCGTCCAACTCATCACTGTAGTCACCGTACAGCTTGGTAAATGTCGCGTATGGAAGATACTTCTCTACCTTATCCCTGATGAACGATTTGTCTTCCAGTAACTCAATCATCTTCTCTTTAGGTAAACCTACTTCGTAGAACGATCGCTGGAAAACCGATTTCCCTGTTCTTGCATAATCACTTATCAGAATGTCTCTGTATGGAATTGGTATAGCAAGGGAATCGTCTGAGTGTCCTTCCCAGTTGTCCATACGAGCCGGTGATACGAAGAATGGCGGACAACCGTCAACATCTACCTGCATACACTTCGCAATCATCGTGATGATTTCTTCCATGGGTATGCTCTGGTCAGCTGATATAAGCATCTCGTCATGAATCGAAAGCATCACTCTTACCTGAGGTAAACCATCACTGCCCGGGTTGTTCCAGCCTTTCGCTCTGATGTAATTGTAAGAGTTTACTTCGGCTATCTTCATGAGGTCAGCTGCGGAACCCTGTACAGGCATGTTGTTAGCCTGACGCACCAATGAAGCTTTTTTCCTTTGCGTAATATCTGGATCAAATATTTCCTTGAAGTATTTGATTCGAGCAAAAGCCGTCTGCATGTAACCACGCTCTCGAACCTTTCTTGCGTTCTCATGCAAATACAAATCGATTCTCTTGAATCTCTTGTAGAACGCATCAAGCTGCTCTTGACAGTACTTTACTTGTTCTTCGTTGTAGCCTGGACCATAAATCTGTCCTGCTAGTCCGTAACCTGAGATTAAGTAAACTACACCAAAGTTAACTCTCTTCTTGATAGAACGCTCTGCTTTTGTGATTTCCCACATTTCCTTTCCGGTAATAAGTGATGCACAAACTCGATGGATATCGTTGCTTGGGTCTTTACACATCTCCACCAAGTCTTTCTCTTTGGCTAACCCAGCAATCCACCTCAGCTCTACCTGAGAGTAGTCTGGTCCCCACAGATCCTTTGTAGGTGAATCTGATAATATTACACTTTTCAACTCTGGCGGTAACTGATGCATTGGTGATGATTGTCTACCAGATGATGCGCCGTTCTGGTTTACCCAGAAATGCACTCTACCCACACTCATAGTCCTTTCGAATCTAGCATAGAAAGCTGTGGAAAGTTTTACATACTCACGATACTTTGAAAGTATAACGAGTGCCGGGTATTTTGAGTTTGCCAAGTCCTTGGCCTTAATGATAACCTTGCCATTCAGGTCTACCATGTTCTGTGTAATATTGTGTGGCTTATCAGCTTTCTGTCTGGCTAACTTATCAATCGCCTTACCAGATGTAGATCTCTTACCTGTATTGGTTCGCATTAAAACCTTGCAACCCATCTTGTCGTACAGCAGAGTTGAAAGAACGTCTGGAGAACCAATATTACCATCCTCATGCGTCATGCGTCTGAATGTGGTTAGTAGCATGTCGAGTATATACTTACAGTTCTCATAATTGCTCTTGTACTTCTGTACATCAACCCTGATACCATAATACTCTTGATCTGCTTTAAGGTCTGCGAGAGCCATCTCGATGTTAATAATTGGCCACATGATATCCGGTACCTGGGGCTTCAGATGCTTAAGAAGTCTTACTGCGTTGATTGAGTCGGGGCAAGCGTATATCCTAGTTATGTCGATATCCAACACACTAAAGTCGATGTTAGCTGATGAAATGAAAATCTCATCAAGTTCCAAAAACTTTTCTCCGAATATGCTGTCGATCAACTCTTTCAATGCATGAGCGCCTCGAGTTGTTACAGGGTTAAGCATGAATGAGATTATCATTGTATCCCACTTTACACGTAAGTCATAACCCTCCATCATCATAACTTGCCGGTCGAACTTCTTGTTGTGAGCCACTAGTCTATCTTCCTGCTCGATACAACACTTCATCAACTTATCCAAAAACTCCTTAGATAGGTTGTTGATTTTATTCATACCGAATGGGAAGTAGGTTGCTGATGTATCGTCGATTGATAGGATAATACCAGTTAATCTGTCTGTACCATGCAACCAAATATCAAGACCTGTGGTCTCCGTATCGAATCCCTTGTATTCAGCATCTGACTCGTACCACTCTTTAAGTCGCTGCTCCGCTACTTCCTCTGTGTCAGCAACCACTAGGTCCATGTCGAGAATATGCTGTAAGTCGTATCTCTTGATTAGTACATCATATGGGTAATACGGTGTTGTGTAACTCTCATGATCATTTCCCATAGTGAGAGTTTTCTCTTTATACTGCATGATGTTTAATGGCTCCATCTTCACAGGCTGTTCCTGTGATACTGAGTACTTGATGAAGTAAACATCAAGATGTGCTTCATACTCAGCTAGTGTGCCATTACACATCGTTGTCTTAGCATGGAAATGTTTGTTGTCATTATCCGAGTAGGTCATTTGGTAATAACTACCTTCCGACCATAAAGATTCTGTCCTTTCATTTCCACGCGTGTTATATATAGCTTCTCGGAGTTTCTTATATTCCTCGTAAATCTTTTTGTCACCAAACTCCATTGTGGTTTTCTTTCGGTATATAGAATACTCTACACCGAAAGGGTCTACCTGAAACTGTGTGCCTTGCTTGCAAATATCTAATCGGTAATACTGATTAGACTCCGCCTCATAAAACTGATGGATGACTCCATCGTAATCCATATAGATACCACGTGTCATCATTGGATGTAATCCACTCCCTTCAGTTTTGTTAAATCACATATAGGATGCACGGCGTAGTATCGGTACTCGTGATCCTCGAGCAAGAACTTGTTACCGCCATACTTATTCATCACTAAATCCTCCACAAGTAATCCGTAATTCCTTATCACGGCTCTTGTCTCTTCCACAAACTTCTTTATGAACGGCTCTTCCTCAGATCGACTCATGTAACAGTAGTCAATGAAGTTTGCGAAAGATGAGTGAGTTCTGTAATACGTGCATACTAACTTATGATACGTATCATCGTCTACATCTCCAGATACTATCTTATAGATATTGTCTCTGGCTATGAGGATAGACTCACCCCAGACTTCCTTTAGTCCCTCCAGTAAGTCTATCTTCACAAGAATCTTCTTATTCTTCAACGGTTCCACGTACGGGTTTGCAGGCTGCCGGAGTCTCTTTGAACCAAAACGCGTCACGTCTAGCGTTAGGTACACAGTCGGGTAATAGATTGCTTTTACTACTTGTTCTAACATAAAACCTTTCTCCCTCATCTATCAGCCGCATTAAATCATCTGCCGTTAAGTCTGTTATATTAACTGTTTTCATCTACTGTAAATAACTGCCACTCGATATGACCAACATCTTGTATGTCGAAATTCTTGACGAAGTTATCCAGTCTAGCCATGACAAGCGCTGGACCGGTAGGCAGACAGACTACCCATCCACTTCGATGGATATAAGCCTGCATTGTCGTGTAGCTCTTGTACACACGTATGATATTAGTTATATCTATGGTGTAAGGTTCTCCGATTACTGACAGGTAGAATCCGACCTCATCCGTTTGCATACCTGCCAAATCTCCAGTGAGTTCGATAATAGCATCTGATTTATGCAACTCCAATAACTTGTAATAGTCATTAGCATACAATCCAGAGTATTTTGTGGAGAATGCCCTGTAGATAGATTCTGGTACTGACAGCGTTGAGCATATTAAATTGATGATAGTTTCTTCCGGGTCAATACGTGTTTCGATACTATTATTTACAACCATGTCTAAAGACATACCACGTAACTGACTCAGTACGTCTTTGTTGTATCCTCCAAACTTACGCGACACGTAGCTGCAGTTATCTATCATATAATCGTGAGCAATCCCCTTACAGAACTCATGTGTATACAGAGTAGGATCGTCTGCTCTTGGATTGATTCTCAAAGTGTGAATGCACTTGAAAGTCTTCCTGATATCAGACCTGAATTCCTTGAACTTCTCTACATCAGAACTGTTAATGAGACCATAAGCAGCACGGAGGCTTCTATCAGTTTCATCTGTAATTACAGTGGTACAATTACCATGCTGATCTGAGTAATAGACAGGCTTTGCTGCTAGCAACTTAGAAGGCCCAATACGCTTACTTGCCTGTGTTGGGTTAGCGACAAGATATGCGAAAATCAAAGATAGCATATTGATGTGGCATACGCCGCTAAGTAGATTTAATCTGTACAAACAATATGCCAAATCTTTCTTGGCTTTAGCTACTTCAGCAGCGCCAGCTTTATCTCCTGTATAATCATTTTGTAACTCGTTAGCGTTGATTTCATCTTCGCCATCTCCGGTGTCAAAAGTATTCTCCTGCACCTCCATTTCCTTCAAATAGTCTTTATAAAGTTTGCCTTGCCGCACTGTATTGCTAAGTACGTGCAACACAAAGGTTCGCATATTCTCCTCAGGAATCTGATCCTCGAATCGCATAAGATAACTAGGTGGCATTAAATCTGTAGGCTTAGCGGCAAATCCAACCTGAGTTGTTTCTTCACCTGCAATCGTCATGCCCGTACACTGCTCAGTTATACCACCTAATGCATGATTATCATACGTACACACAAATTCATCTTTGCAGAATTCAAAATCATCTTTTTCTCGGATAATTGCTTCTAGGTTTGGAACGCTTAGAAGGTCTGCGTACTTCCCTTTGAGCATCGATCTCATTCCTTGGTACGGAGATAGACTGTACCTCGTCGGAGAGCCAAACCGCGAAAGCAGGTCTGCTGTTACTGTCGTAGTTGGCATGTCCGGAAACTTTTTCCTCATTAACATCTGCTGTGTCCTCCCTTTGTATCGAACTATACAAGAATATATCATCTAGGAAAGGACTGTCTTTAATGAGCGAATATACAACTGGTGTTAAGTCGCCTTGTATCAGCTTACCTGATAATATTTCCAATTCTGTTCTCAACATAAGAAAGCCTCCTAGTTAGAGTGGTTCTCATAATACTCTGTGATTGCCGACCTGATGATGGAAGCTTTCGATCTTCTTTCTTTAACCTTAAGTTCCTGTAACAACACCCACATTTCTTTGGTGATTAACGCTCTACAAGATTTGGTATAAGTTCTCTTTCTACGTTTAGCCATTGTATACCCTCCTAAGGTCTCTCTTAATATCCTCAAGGTGAATAATCCCAAACGGATATCTACTGGTTATGACATCTCTGGTTTTGCGATCTATAACCTGAATCACATATCCAGTGGTGTCGTGCATAATATACGGTCCGAAGAATATCTCAAAATCTTCGTCCTCATAATCTAATACAGTATCACAGCCTGATTCTAATAACCATCGAAGCTTAGCGTAAAATGTCTCATTTACTGATACCGTGATTTCATTACAGTTATCACCGCACAAATAGAAAGTGTTTTCGGTGAAACGTATCTCATCTTCAAATACCCTCATCTTACCCCTCCTTTGTTTACGAATATTGCAAGCTTATCTATGTCTATCTGCGACATTAGATAATCCACATCGTAGACCTCATTAGCGACCCCTGTTATGGCGACCCCCTCGAGTAATCCCTCGTATAAGTTCCTGCGGGTCTCGTATGGTATTGATTTCAAATCTCTCACCATAAGAGCTACGAGGTACTTCTGATTGGATACTATCCGTTCGTCATGTCTGAACAGTCTCGGCACTAACTCTACACAAAAGCTAGTTAGAGCTGTCACGCTTCGACAATGTTTACGGACTTCTTCAGGCGATACATCCTTTGTGCCCACAATCATGAGATCACCAACTCTTTTGTAACGGCTTTCTTCCCTAATTCTTTACAGGATAATTTTACAATACCAGAAGCTTCTACACTAACAGTAACAAACACATTACCTGCGTATGGGGCTTTGGTTTCACCATAGTCATATACGAGCTTTCCGATGTAAGAGTTGTTAACGATTAACCCGCTATCGCCCTGATATAACGCAAGCGATAAGCAATCAGCTGATTCTGGGTTACTTAACATAATCTCTTCCTCGATCGGTACTTTACTGTTGGCAGGGATTATGTTCTGCACCGTTCCGTCCTGTAGACCGATGGATAACGCTTTTGTGATATCGGAGACCATGTAGTCGATTTCTCCATCTTCTACCATCTTGGCATATAACGCTGCTCCGTAGGCTACAGCCTTATCGGGGTCGTAGGTAATGTCGATTGGTTTCTGCCCGACTTCTTTAGTTATCCACTCCCTCAAGTATGGACACCGTGTCGAACCGCCTACCAGCACTAAATCATACTTTGAACCTACTTCCAAAGAGCTGTTGATTACTCTGTGCAGTAATGTGATACATTTCATGAAAGCTGACTTCATGAGCTGAATATAGACATCTTCAGTAAAGTCTACCTTAATTCCACCAAATGCTTTTAAATCTACGACAAAGTTCTTACGCTCTTTCTGCATACGAATCTTTGTTTCTGTACAAAGCTTCTGTAGCTCCATCTTAGCTGATTTATCGAGTCTGAATAAACTCAACTTACCTTGCTTACAGAAATACCTAAGAATGAGCTGGTCAAGATTATCTCCTCCACACTTTGGATCTCCAGCAGAATACTGCACATCGAAGTTACCAAAGCGACTGTCGATAACAGATACATCGAATGTGCCTCCTCCAAGGTCGAATACGACTGCAACTTCTTTCTTTCCCTGTGTGATGTACATTGCTGCTGCTGTAGGTTCATTCACGAGCGACACTACTTCAATGTCAGCGTGCTTAGCAGCTTCCACCGTGGCACGTCTCTGACTGTCATCGAAATCAGCAGGAACAGTGATTACGGCCTGTATCGTGCCTTTTAACCCAGCTTCCCTTTTTAACTGCTTGAGAACTTCCGTTGAAGCTACGATTGACTGTAGTCCTTCCAGTCCCATCGAGATATCTACCTTGAACGATCTTACAGCATTTGGATTGCTTAGGTTGACAGCTCCAGCAGTCTTAGCGTCAATATCAGCAACTGACGGCACTAACCCCGTGAGTAACTTATCGCCAACCCCAAGTAGGCTGTTAGTCGTTCCCAAGTCTATTCCATAGATAGCCATTACTTCTCCTCCATTCTCTTAAGATAGTCTATTGCTTGCTGTCTACGTACAGCCGGATCCGATTCTCTGTAGATATCCGGCAGTGCATCAGCTACCTTACGTATACGCTCTTCCCCTTCAACAAATATATTAAGAGCTTCTACTGTATTGATTCCTTTCTCCACGGCTATCTGACGGGATAGTTCCGTAGGGAAGTGACCTAATCTGGTAAGTGTTACCAGATAATCTAAATCATGCATGTAATACCTCCACTAACTCAGCGAAACATACAGCATAGTCTTCTTGCTCTTCTGCACTGTAAGCTTCTACACATGTGTTAATTAGAATGAACATATAGACTAAGATTATCTGCACAATTTTCTCAGTCTCCTTATCTCCTCTAAAACTTGTAAACAGTAACGGGCATGGTTTACACCACAGTGCGCCACACCGTTACGATAAGTGTACAACCAGTTTAAAGCGTTGCTTGCTTGAGCGCCGTCTATCTGGTGGTTATAGCCACACAACTCAATAGCTGAATTCCATATGACTAATCCGCTATCGACCATCTTGCGTAACTTCGTGTATCCTGTCCATTTAAATTCTCTCGTCTCATTGACTGTGAGAGAATTACTGCATTGATGTACACATCCTAACAGTGATATCAATGCGTAGCTTAATAACCACCTGCGTACAGGTAACTCGTATTCATCGTACTCACCATCTGATAATTTCCTGACAAACTCCGACAATGTAATGAAATCAGTACGCAAGGATTTACTTATCGCTTGTATAACAGAACACCTTCCTCTTCTATCTGATCATGAATAGAAGTATTCTTGCGGCAGTGGCCAACATAGTAACCATCGAACTGCGATTTCTTTACGATCTCGGAGTGATTGCCACCTACTACCATAATAACATCATGGAGCAGCCACACTTCCTCGATATCTTCAAACTCTTTTCCTAACTCTGTTGCTTTTACTTTTAAATCCTCTTCCATGAGGTAATACCTCCCTCCTAATTATACGAGCCATCTGGTATCTGGCTCGTACGTTATCTTCTACTCTGTCTGTAATAACAGGCACTACTATGAATGAGCGTCTTGTAATAGTGGTTTCCATTTGCTCCCTCCATTCTAATAATATATAAAGAATGGTGCTTAGTTTTCGACAAATAAGGTAACTATACGCGACCTATCTCTCGTAGCTTATTTCGTATCTCTTCTTCAGTATGATGTGGTAATAGCTTTGGTATGTCAGTAAGTTCTACCTCTTTCAAGATATACAAATCCTCACGAGACCACACATCTTGTAGTCCTAGCTTCCGTGCTCTTGCTGTTATACTCGATAGTGTCCTGCCGGGAAGTCGGTTAATTACTCCTGTTTTCTCCATCGGATAGAATACTCTAAGTATATCATCTTCAGTTTTCGACCATCTATTGGTAGTACACAGCCCAAGTACTCTTGCTCTTGATTGACACTGTTCTGGACTCCTCCCGTTAAGACGCTTAGTAACCTCGCGTCCTTCAGATTTCCAATACAGCCGGAGTATGTCATCTTCTACTGTACTCCATTCGGAAGCTACTATATTGTAAATGTCCATAACCTGAAGTGCTACCTCATCATATGTTACAACAACTTTGTCGAAAAGTACTGTTGTATCCTGTGCTTCTCCTGTTCTTACGGTTCTCTGCTGAGGGATACTGCACATAGTTGTTCTGAGGTTCTTGTAGTTCCCGACAAGGTCTATTACTTGCGGTTTGGTTCCAGTATGCTTAGCTGTTAGTATTCGACCTAACTGCTGTAAGAACACGTTACCACTCGAAGTTCTACGCACAAATACAATTAACGTTACTCCGTCAAGATGTAATCCCTCGTTGGCGATATTCACAACTTTCAAAACTCCATGCTCGCTCCTGTTGAATGCTTCGAGTTCTTTGAGATTCTTGCTTTTGCTCTGCTTAGAGTGCATTGCGTATATAGAAACGTTGGACACAAACCAATCTTTTATATCAGCACTGATTAACTCTTGTACCGTACTAAAGAATACAATAGCCTTTCTATGCTGCCGGGATATATGTCTCCTCATTCTCTCAGTTAAGTCATAATCATCTAATCTGAGTTTTCTAAGTTTCATCTTGATAGTAGGGTCAGTGGTTGGATTGTTCAAATCTACTTTAATCTTCTCCACATCTCCAAGGATTACAGTATAGTCAAATTCCGGTAGAATCTTTTTCTGCACAGCTGTATATACATCCGGACCATGCACGACGTGCTCATTGAACAACTCGGCTGCCATGTCACGCTTTCCATCTAGATACCTAACTGGCGTGGCGGATAAGCCTAACGAGTATTTCGCAAGGGGCTTGATTCGTATCACGTAAGTATTCCACGTTTTAGCACCTGCTCTGTGTAATTCATCAAGTACTAGTACATCTGGAATCTGCATCACATGTTTTAAGTCTGCATATGTTATAAATACCACATTGTCGTATTTCCACTCTTTATAATCCTGTATACTCTGTGCTATTGCCATAGTTGGTACAACATAGAGCACACTCATGTCAGCAAATATAGTATCGAGAAGCTTCATGGTAATAAACGATTTACCAGTACCTGTTGCTTGGTCTATAGCACACTCCTTGTACACTTCGAGCATACTGAGAGCTCTTTCGTATGTTTCCTGATTGTGTTCGTAAAGTTCCATGAAGCTCCCTCCACTATATTATTTTTCCCACTGAACTACACCATCTACGACGGTAGCCAGGTATTCTATATCACAGAGCAGGTCTTCTCTCATGTGAATAATATCTTTATCCAGAATCACAAAGTTAGCTCGCATTCCCGGCGCAACGCTTCCTTCATGATAGGACAATCCATATAACTCACGTGCATTTGACCCATACATCTCGAGTACTTTATACGGAGTCACATCGTCTGCACTTACTCTGTGAGTTGCTTTATATACTCCATGAATCGGAGATATTTCCGACTGAGTCGGGTAATTACTTCCTGCGATTAAATTCACACCAGCATACGCTAATCTTCCGATAGGGTACTCACTGTAAACTCTGTCGCCAATCATAATACGATCTCCATCATAGAACGTATTGTTGTACGGCACACTGTTGGGTTCGACGCACACAGTTATATCATTTCTAGCACACAGCTTGACAGCATCATCGTCCATCAGATAAGCATGTGTCAGTGTCCTAACCGGCTTGTGTAACCCATCGTACTTCGAAGCAATCAACGCGTCAATTGCTACATCAACAGCAGCATCACCGACAGCGTTCACGTTGACTGATAACCCTCTCGAAGCTAATTTCCTGAGCGTAGTTGTAAGTTGTACTCTGTTCCAAAGAACACTTCCAGTCCAAGACGGATCACATTCATATGGCTGCTTAAGTGCTGCCTGCCCAGAATCAATAGAGCCGTCGAGAGTCACAGTAACTCCTACAATGTTGATCTTATCGCTGCTGAAAGTTGCATACTTAGCCCAGCGGGCTATGATATCCTCGTAGCTGTCAAAGTAGTAGACTGGCATATAAGCAATAATATCAAGAAGCAACGTGCCTTTACGCATCATGTCGCAAAGAACGTCGAGCGTCTCTAATGTACAGTACATACTTAATGACCTAACAGTTGTGATTCCCACAGACAACATCTTTTTCTGGAAAAACATAATAGCCAATTCCATTTCGTCATGTGTGAAGCTAAAGATATCTGTGTTCTTCAGCAGATACTGTACTTCTGCAAGATCCAGCATACCATCAGCGTAAAGATCTCTCCCGACTGTAAACCATCTCTTCGCCTCTTCCAAGACGAAATCATTTACAATAACATTTGACATATCATCTGCCCATACATATGCTGCTGTATGCGGACAAATACGATCAAGCAGTTTCTTGATTCTGACAGCACCGTCGACTCCGAGAATATTTGTATTGAATCCAAATCCTCGTATACCGTGTTCAGTTACACCTGCCGTGAGCCGTGTGATGTAATCCTCCATACTGTTGGCATCAGAAATATCTACACCGAATAACTTGAATTGCTCAGATCCTGGAATCACTACTGCACTGTCCATGAATGACGGATAGACCAACTTTCCTTTACAGTCATAATCTTCGTCGGTTACGGCTGGATTAGTTCCTTTGGTGATAGACACGACATGACCATCTTCTACTTCGATGATATTATTCTTCGTGAGTCTATCGTTCTCTCCGTAGAGACTGGCATTATAGTATTTCATAATAAACCTCCTACTCTACGTACAGGAGTACCCAGAATGCTTTGCCGTCAGTATCATATGCACAACCAACTCCCAGTTTAGTGTACTGCTTTCTCTGCCAGTAGCTCGAATGCCCACTACCACTCTTGAGTTCGTCATATACATCTTCTGCATCGTCAATACCAAAAGCAACACTCTCTACGACTGTAGTAGCGGATACGCCATAGTCAGTTAATACAGTATCCCAGTTTCTACCGTCTGGTCTAGCGCCACTTGCTCTCTGCTGAGAAGCTAATTCAGCTGCACGTAGACAAGCTGCATAGTCGAGTGCATCTAACTGATCTAACTCTTGAAGCTCATGCTCTTCAATATAATCGTCATCTTCTCCTGAATAGTTGTAGACGTTCTTCTCGTTCCACTCCATACGATACTCGTTAATGTAGTCGAACAGCTCATTGCGTTTGTCTACATATCGATCGTACGCATCTTCGGCGTACTTCTTGTATTCCTCTAGAGTGAATACTTTGTTGTCGATCTTCTCTTCCTTGGTACTAGATTTAGATTCACTGTCCTGTACTTTTCCAGTACCATTCACATAGACACCATCAACCCACGTGCTTGTATCCAGCATACCGTTAGCATCAGCGTGGTAAGTATTATCTAGCACCCACTCATTCTTAGCGAGGTGACCGTCCGGATGGAAGTAATACTTGTTACCGTTAATATCCTCTACTCTATCCGTAATAGCGTGTCCATCACCCTCGCAGTAATACCAGTTACCATTGACAGTAATCCAACCTGTCTGCATAACTCCTGCCGGGTTCATAAAATACCATTTATTATCGTCCTGAATCCAACCAGATTTACGCTCTCCAGAGGTCTGATCGAAGTAATACCACAAATCTCCCTCTTTGTAAAATCCTGTACGAACGACTCCGCCTGTGAAATTATACACACGCCCGTCTGTATCCGTAAACCATCCCTCTTTGATCTGAGTACCGTCGTCCTGCTGATAGGCCCAACGTCCTTCGTCTTTAAACCATGTACCCGCATAAGCCGTAGATGCGAGTCCAGTAGAAAGGGCTAAAGCAAATAAAAGTGCTCTTTTACGCATAAGTACCTCCTAACTCATAATGTTCAGTAGATGATTCAATCATGAAGTATTTATCTGTATTAGCTGTATCGTTCCAACAACAATCTACAAGATAAGCTTTACCGTCTACCCGCACCCTATTCCATGCGTGTGGCGCTATCTCGATTGTATTGTTAGCTGGGCCTTCTACATACTCACAATCAATTCCATTGCGCTCGCATAATATATGAAAAAGCGAAGCGTATTCCCAACAAACAGCTTTACCTGTTTGCAGTGATTCATGCAAAGACCCGCTCTCCCCGTATGTGAAAGTCTCTCTCACAAAATCATGTATAGCTCTTATACGTTCTCGTACAGGTAAACTACTAAATCTACCATCTGTTTTGGAAACCCACTCGTTTATAGTACTAAGTTGGTCATTAAAAGCTTTCTGTGATTCAACCGATAATCCGTACTCAATACTCCCATCTTTATACGTAGTGTATTGTACTGGAATCTTAAAACCTCGTGCATGTAATGCTTTATGTATACCTTCCACACTTACATCCCACGCAGTTAGTCCGGTGTTCACGGATAAAGCGTTAATCAGTTTTTCGTAATCATTATCTGGGTTTATCATTCTACCAGTAATGCTTAAGTAGTAACCATCCACTACATCGTTCGTTACCATCTTTCCTTCATGGTTAGTGTAGTACCACCCATCTGAGCACTCTACCCAACCTTTTGTATCACAATACCAGATACCATTTTCTTGGTTCCAAGTAGCCGCAAAAGACACACTGCTACTTAAAGTGGATATGGCTAAAGCTAGGGCCACAATCCGTGTGAATCTCATTTAAAGCCTTTCACACAAGTCATTAACAAAGCTTTCATTTGATTTGTCTCCGCACACTATGATGTAGTTCAAATCCTCTGTCTGCTTCAGACAATAAGCTTTACTTGCTGTTGTAAATGATCCGTCTATTAAAGTAGACTTCTCACCTGCAACCCCGTCGTAGTAAGCTTGTATATAGTTATTCAAACTATTACCCTGGACGAAATCAACTTGAACAGTATCAAATAGTGTCTTGTCCGGATATACAACAAACTGCTTATCCGAATACGACTTAACTGCCTCGTTGTTCATCGCTGTGTACACGATAGTTTCGTCTCCTATCGATACTGATACCTCTGTTATGCTTAAATACTCCGGTGTAGGAACTGTCTCCTCTTTTGGAGCACCCCCACATCCAGTTAGTAACAGTGCCGATAGTGACATGACTATCAACTTCTTAAGCAATACGTAACCCCTCCTCATAAGCCTGTATTAGTTTATATAATTCCTGCACTCCAGTGGGAAGTTCTTCCCTATCCGGATGCTGGTCTATAAAACTCTTAAACAAACCTTCCACCTTTTTATCATCCCAGTCATAGCCTAATTCCCAGGCTAAATCACATACTCTTTCTTTTACATCTGCATCTAGCATATATTTCTACCTTTCTTTATTTACTTGTAAAGTGTACGGACACTCTATTGTCGTGTTACCATTTTCTGTCTCTATCTCATACACCAATGTCATTGGGTACTCTCCAGTCTCTTGCCAATATGTACTGTTAAGCTTAAAAGATAATATTCTATTGCTAGGCATTAACTCTGCGCGTTCTGTAATTTCCAGTCCGTTCTCCACTAGATACACAACGCAATTATGACTGTTGTGTCGGTTGTTCACTACTTGACATCCTATTATATCCTCACCTAACGTGTATCTCCCGTACATGTCATACTCTACATTGAATATATCAACATCCGCTGCGGGGACTACGATTGTCTGTGTAGGCGTGTTATCTATGACTTCCTGTGTGTCAGGTACTTGTGAGATAAGGAACAGCACAGCCGCTATCGGAGTAAGTACTCCAAGAGCGAACGATGCTATATAAATCCCTCTGAATCTCGACATTACTCAACCTCCAGTTTTGCTTTCCACCTGTAATACTTCGGTTTAGCATAATCTTGTTCTAAGTGTAGAGTCAACTTCCCATTAGAGATAGTAGTAGGCAATCCTTCTAACGATTCGCACTTATCTACTTCTTCAATAGAAATCCTAACTCCGTTGGTTTCGAGTGGTGTCTCCGGTATATAACCTAATCGTCCCTCGACGTCCACTTCTGTAGCCAACCCTATAGGTACACTAACGTTAATCATCTTAGTATTCCGATAGACCCTCTCTTCTCTCGGTATTTCACTTTCGACTGTATATACGTTATTCCCTACATGTACTTGGAAAGTACGTGTACCTGTACTGTCCTGATCAACTATATAGACATTCTGAGCTGTAACCACTACAGGCTCTTCTCTGTCTTTATAGTAAACTTCAACTACATTCTCGTCTTTCCATCTTGTAATATCGATGTGATCGAAAATGTACTGCACAACGTTCACCTTGTAGGTTACTAGTTTCTCCTCGTATTCCACCTTAGCGTACTGTTCACCGAGTTTACCAGTGTTAACTCCAGTCACTGTACAATCAGCTGTAACATCTCTTTCACTACCATCAAGGAAATGAGCGATTACTTTAAGCCCTTGCGTACTGAATCCTTCTCCATAGTTGAACTCCTGTTTTCCGGGAGACTCTATACGGATAGTCTGAACTGAATTCTTCTTCGCATCAATAACTGCTGTCGCTGTTTCTCCATGGTAATCAATCGTAATGTTATTTCTGCCCTCTGTTAGTACAGCTGGAGTTATAGTAAAGTCTTCAACATCTCTAGTAGAACCGGAGTCTGTATGTGCTGTTACTTTAAACATATCCGGAGTGAGAGTAGTTCCTGCTATACACACCCCGGTCTTGTTCAATTTTACAGAGATACTCCGCAGCTCCCCTTGCTTCACAGTAACAGTGATGGGAACAGAATATTCTCCGTACATAGCAAGTATGAGTTGTGAGCCTTCTACGTTAGGCTGGTATCCCTGGTATGTTAAATCGTTAGAGTTTGCTACGTAAATCTCTCCGTCTGTGAATGTTACCTTAACTTTCATCCCGTAGAGATCTACATCCTCTCCAATATCATATACAGTACGCTGAGGTTGCGACATTACCTCGAGTTTTGCTACAGGTTTATCTTTCACCTCAGCCTGTACTGCCAGTGTATTCAAGGCGATACTTGCAGCTAATGCTAAACTACAAATCCGCCATCTTAAGTTCTTCTCTTTCATCGACCCACTTTCTGAACTCTTCCTCTCTTCCTGCCCACTCACTTTGGAGGAGCCTTGTTGCCTCTTCATCTAAATCAGCAATCGCCATCGAAGATAACCTAAAAGCTATGGGTAGGCCGACTCGCAGGTTATTGTCTATAATTCTCTGATAGTTAGTGCAAGACACTAGACGCTGAGTACTGTTCTTCATATGCACCGGTTTTACGACAGCCTTAACTCCTATACGGTGTGCACCATATGATTCGTCATAACCTACAACATAAGTAGTGTATATTGGCTCTTCCCAATGCAGCAACCTTATGGCTCTAGTTACACTGTTGCGCAGAACTAGTCCGTCTGTAGGGCAGCCATATGACTCTGCATAATCGGAGAACTCATGCATCTGCTTCATCAATTCATCATAAGTTCTTACAGTACACCACTTTGGAGTCTGAAATCCCCACTCCTCAAGTTGAGGGAAAGGATTCATTACCTGCTCGTCTGTAAGTATAGAGAAAGCATGGAGGTCAAGATACTTGATAAAATCCTTGCGTGCTAAACAGCTCGATACTGCACCACGCTGTGATCTCGAGTTTAAAGCTCCCTTCACGATCCTATAATTGTAGTCGGATACAGTGGCTTCCGCTGCGATTTTGACCATTCCCATTTTTGATATCTTCTTCGGTACTTTCTCAATTAAAGCTTCAGCGGATATAGCATCACTTGCTCTACCTCTAGTCTGAATATTTACCAACTCACCGTTATAGTAAGCACTCTGAATATTCCACCCATCATGTTTGTAAGATAGAGTTGATTCTTCATTCAGATTACAATACAGAGAGTGGAGTGTTGCTATATCGTTTATGCTGGGTATAGACTCAGTCTTATCTGATAGTATGATATCCTTTACGGCCCAGTCATACCCATACTTCTTAAGCAAATCTACAGGACAAGGATCACTCGACCATGACCTGTGTATATACTCATTGTCAGGGTATTTAGAGCGGATAGCTGCCAGCAGTAATGTATACTCACTATCAGATATTATGGGCTCTCCGATAGAGTACATCCATCTTGAGACAATGAACTTCTCTAAATCACTCATATTCTTCGTCTTCCTCTTCCATTTCATAATACTGCTCATACTGAGGATCTTTAATGACAGGAAAGTTCTCGAAGTCGTAATCATTATCTGTATAGTTATTCCATTCAGTGTCTGGGTCTACGGCTTCTGTTGGCTCTTCTGGAGCTATCTGCTCCAGTACACCACCCATCTCGTTAACTCCTGCCTCAAAATCTTTATCGCTACCAAGCGCTAACTCAGTAGGCGTATAATTGAATCTCTCAATGACTAAGGGGTACTCCTCTATCGCATCGTTCTTTTTGACCAGCAGTTTGGCTTGTCTAATATCCTGCGGTTGTAAGTTTAAATCCATTGGAATCAAACTTGTTCCAGATTGAACATACTCACTTTGGAGCTCGCCAACCTTTAGCGCATAGTCAGAACCTTTCGTGTATACTGCGACTGTCACATTCTCCCCGTCATAGGTAGCATACTGATTGTACTTAAACTTCTTGGATACTTGAACATTACCATCGTCAAGTTCTCCAATTATGTTATCGCGACTTTTGGGTTCCCAGTGTGCTACCTCTATCTGAGGATTAAATGCTAGAAAACACATAACAGATACTGCTAATGTTGCTACACCAAAACCACCGTATATAAACGGATAGAGCTTTTTATGAGTAGCCTTACATATCGCTATCTTCATGCTATCTTCTTTTACATACCCAATAACTCTGGAGTCTACTGGTTCATATTTGTGTATTTCACCTTTGAAGTAGTACCCATCATAACGAGATAATTCGTCTGTGTACAGTGTATACTCAACATCTTCGATCTTTATCTTAGACATTGACTTTACCCATCATCTTTCTGTAGAATAAGAGGGCGAGTGCTGCTGGGTTGCATATCTCAGTGCATGCGGAGCGGTTGACCTTATGCAGCTTACCCTCCTTATCCTTCACCTGTAAAAATGTATCCCCTACTTCTTCAACGAATCCGAGGAGATCATTTGCTATCACAATCGTTCCCTGTAGCATTAAGTATACTCCTTTCAAACATACTTAATACGGCATCGTAAGAAACTATCTGTGTGGTGTCATTCTTGGGCCAAGTTTCTTTCTGTCCGTATTGCGTATAAACAGTGTAATCATTGGGAGCATCCTCTACTACAGTACCAACAGATACTCCCCGTAAAACAAGGTCTCCAATCATTACTAATTCTCCATATAATTTGGTGTAAATCCAGTACCGACTCTTATAGGTCTAGCAAGTGCTGTTTGCACAAGCGGGGCATCTACAGTATCTACCTTGCAGTTAGATATTGCTGACTGTAATGATTTCTTCACCTGCTCGTCAGACATAGCCTGCATAAAGTCAGGTCCGGATAATACAGTGTCTTTTACTCCTGTAATCTCATGCCTGAATATCGTACTACTGTAATCGTAACCAAGATTCTTCAACTGCTTATCGGTATAGTGTACACCAACTTTCAGATCAGTGATATCTGTTACTAACGGCACATGTCCAGACATGGCTGCTACTGTTATCTCAAGATGAATAGGAACCATCTCCACTGTTGACTTAAACAGAAACCATAGCATATTTACATACTCTTCTCGGGTTCTGTCATATCCCCAATGAGTAAGAGCTTCCCTTGCTGCAAACTCACCTCTCTGCTCTAACATAGTATCGCCGATGTTTACGTGAGTTTCTTTGAACTTCTCCACAGACGGTACAACGATTGTCACTCCATAGTTACCACGTTTCTTTCCGTCTGGTACAATACGCACACGCGTTGACATATCTGTGATCTTTTCGCAGACAATCTTACCGTCAGCCCACGCGATAGGATCGTATGTTGTATACTTTCCTTCATCAGCGATCTTGCGCAAGTTACTACAAGACAATACAGCACGGAGTTTCTCAAATGGTGAACTCGCTGCCTGCACGCCACCGCCTTGGAACTCCTTAAGCGTTGTCTGTGTACACTGCTCAGCTAAACTCTGTCCGGCTGTATATCCTACGGGTGCTCCTACTTTCACTGGTCTTCCCGTAGAAGGGTCGAGTCCATAGCACTTTGCACAGCACGGGTTCTTGCACTTCAATGGGGATCTTATTACCACAGGTTTTCTATTATGCATCTTCGCCCTATTAGGTGAGATGTATTCACCGTCGGGAGTATAGCGTCCTCTAATAAACATAGACATAATCTTGTCTGCCTCTTCATCAGCGTCGCGTTTATCTTTCTCCTGCATATTAGGACGGTTGAGGTACTCCCGTATTAAATCCCAAGATATAGTGATACCTTCAGTAGTACCACAATCCTCTTCTACTATAACGATAGGTGATGTGGCCTGTATGATAAGATATCCAAGATAACCAGTATCTGCTGTCTTAATGGACTTCGCGATCTGTCCCTTACGCGCACCGTTAGCTGCGATAAATCCTTCGAGCGGTGTAAGCTGATCCCGTAAGCTATGCTCAATTGTTACGTTGAAAAGTTCTGTATCTGACTTTTGCACACGGCCTTTACTACCAAATATCTGCACTAAGTTCTTAACATCACCACGTGCTCCGGATTTAGCCATGAGAGTGAACATACTATCATCGCCGACTTTGTCGTAAACTCCATCCTTGAGTGCATCCATCACATCCTTCAACTTCTCACTAAACTCAAGATTATAACTATCTTCATCATAGAAACCGTAGTCATTGAGTCTATTAACAGCTTCCATCGCAGCGTGGTATTTTGCATACGCTTTGTCGAAAGCTTTCGCCTTATCTGTTGCACTGTCCAGTTCTTTCAGCATAGATACTGAGTGGCAATACAGGTAAGCTACCCTGAATCCCAATTCTACTATGTGATTGATAATGTTAACAAATGATGCAGGTGAGAAATCCTGTATTGCTTTGATGTACTTCTTTACAGTCTTAGAAGTGATTACTTCTGTCTTCCCTATATCAGTGATAACGCCTTTTGGGAAGCAACACTCGAAAGCCAACACACCTGCAGTATTAGTGCCGCGGTCAGCCACAGTAACAGTATCACCGAGCATTATCTCCTGCTTATATATAGCTTGCCATAGCTCCTCTCTGTCACTATATGTTGCTGTCTTTCCTGAGGATACTTTCGAAGTTGTACACATGTAAAGCCCGTACACTATATCCATACGCGGACATATTGTGCTTTCTCCGGTCTTAGGAAGTAAGATGTTCTTCTGCGTAAGCATTAAGCTATTGACTTCACGTATTGCCTGTGAAGTCACAGGTATAGCTTCCCATGCCGTATCACCATCGAAGTCCATGTTGTATGCAGGACACACAAGCGGTGACACTCGAGTCGCAAGTCCATCTACTGGTTTTATCCTAAATGCCTGTATACTCAGTTTATGAAGTGTAGGGTTACGTCCCATGAGAATAGGAACTTCATCAAACACACCTTTAGCTGCGAGATCCCTAATCATCTTATCGTTGAAATCCGGATCATCTAATCCTGCCAAGATATCCTCTGACTTGTATCCGCATAGTCTAATGGCATATTCTCTGAACATCTTACACAGCAAGTGCTTAGGTACTCCTAGCGTGTCAAGTGACAAGAACGGATCTACTACTACTGCTGAACGCCCTGAGTAGTCCTGACGTTTCTTAATCATCTTACCTCGGATGTGACCGTTCTTGCCCTTCAGCTCTTCCACAATTGGTTTTGTTTTCTTCAGCTTCTTAGCTACTGTAGAGTATTCATCTTCCCACACATTCTTTACTGTGATTCCATAAACATACTTAGCTAACTGTTTGTAGTAATCCTGAAACTCGATCTCTGTGCCTTCTCTGTAGATGGAGAAGTCATTATTGTGTCTGAATAGCTGCAGGTACGCATAGGTCAGTGGATGATTCCGTTTCTCGTCTTGCGGTCTCATGGCATATGGCACGACAACGAGCTTACGTAATATGAATGCGTTCATCAGATACTCGCGCACCATGTCTTCGTTTCGCATAGAATTGTACAGGTTAGTTAGTGTAGATAACCGGTTAAACAAACTCCTGTTATTCTTCGAATTGCGGATAGTCTCCAGCTTAGTGTAGATATATCCGATATCTACGGTGCTTTCTATTTTTAACTTCCAGCACCCATAGATGGGGATGCCCTCCGAATCAGAATAGCTATACGCCAAATCTTTATACTTGAGTTTTGATACAACAACATCAAGCAGGTCCGTAATGGCTTCAGCTATAGAGAAGTTGGATATGATTCTCTCTAATGCCTGACCGTTGAAGAGTTTAGATCCTTCGTATACTTCCGCCGTTAAAGCTACTTCGTCGTAGTCTGTGTCATAGCACATCGAGCAATCACACAGGCCATCTACAACTTCCTGCTTCAAATTCAGAATAGTCACGATGCTGTTAGTGAATAACTTATTTATGACCGGCAGATTCAGCTGGATGTAGTAGCGCACATGGGCGGAAGCTTTACTTATCATAAACTCGTCCAACTGCTTAAGTGCTACAGGTTTCTGTATATCCTGCGTACTGTCTACTTCTCCAGCACACCTTAGCCGTATATCCTGGTCAGTTAATGGTACTAAACGTAGACTCACTTCGCTACCTCCTGCATTCTATCTGTCAGCCACTCTTTCGACTCAGTCCATGTGTACATCTCTTCCAGCATAGGAAGTAGTATTGAGTCAGTGATTCCATGCATGTACTTAAGCCGTATAGTACTTGATTCGTCCCAAGGAAGTACTCGTATGAATTTCACTAAACTGTGATACGAGTATATTGGAAAGAACCGTGTCTTACTTACATGCCCACCACGCTGCTTCATTATACAATCATAATTATAGTCGGCGCTCTTGTATCCCACTGATTTACTAAGGGCTAGGTCAAGATTGATCTCTGATATTGTAGTTAATACGTAATTGTTAGAACTGAGTACCGGAACTTCCCTCGTAGATACGACAGCTTTGAAGTTGTCAATCGTTATCTTCCCAGATAGTGGTACTGTGTGTATCTGTTCTGGTGGATTTCCCGGCACAAGTAACTCTGATAGATTAGCCGCTATGGTGAGTCTATCATCCGCACTGTTTATATCTCTTTCAAATATTCTTCCACCACGCGAGTTCTTTATCATGGTCGGGGAAGAAATGTGATATCCTATTACACGGGCTGTAGGGATGTGTCCATCGTAAATGGCCTCTAATATGAACCTGTATGCTGCCCACTTATTTGCCCACTCCGGTATTGTAATGACACCATTACTTAGGCTCCAGCCAGTATCGATAAAGCCCATATTGCACAACCTCCTAACCATAGTAATAAGAATACAGCTTCTGTCCAGTGTCTCGTTTTCACGATCGCAACCCAAGGTAAGTGTACCCTGCCTTTAGCTAACGGATAGAGTATTGGACATCCTGTGTTATTAAACATATCTTCGAATATATGAAGTGTCCAGCCAAGGAATAAACCAAACAAAATACTTGAACCTATGCTAGGCTTAAACCAGCTCATAATCACCATTGCGATAGTAGCAAATACTCCTATCTTACTGGTGAATATATCAAGTACTTTGGCAACCTTACCTTTCTTCCTTGTACCAATCTTCTTATCGAATAGCATCATCATAAGCATACCGACAAGGATGCTTACAAATATACTAGCTGATCTTGACTGCATCGTAAATGCAGCTATAGCTAATACTGTTGGAACAACCAAGGTATGCGTGATACCTCGATGCTTCATGTTCTTAGATAAGAACTTAAATTTAGAACCAAGTCGGCTCTGCTGTATATCCATGTCTGGCATGTAAGCGCCTACAGCTGCTGGTGCGATAAAGAGGGCTGGAAGCATCTCAGCCCCTCCTATATCAACACCACGCCAATGGGCTAACGCGTACACAGAAACAGCTGCCGTGCTGCATATCATGTGTGTTTTACCCGTCATATCCTAAACTTCTAAATAAAGCCTCCTCTGTCTCGTCTACCTCGTAGTCATTGACTGCGTCCAGTCTTCCTTTGTTTATCATTTTACCAACATCATAGATATATCTTTCCTGAGAAGTGTACTTATCTACAGCTGGCAATAAACCTTCGTCATCCTCGAGTTTTAATCCAAGTGCTTCTAAGTAGTAGATGAAGTTTGTCAAGGCACGAGATGCTGCATATCTCTCAGGTATTCTCACGGGAGACCCGAAAGCATCAAGTAACTTATTAGTTCTACCTACTTCATCGTCCGAATTTACAGTCACCATATCGTGTGCCACATTGGAAGCTCCATAGGACTGAACTGCCCATGACTCCATGCCGCCCATTGCCTGACCACCACCTCGTGCACCACCTGATGTTGGCTGTGCAGAAGTCATCATATATTCCTCTTCAAGAGGACCTCCACGTCCATGTATCTTAGACTCACCCTCTTGCTTCATCTTTAAGATGGTAGAAACTCCGATGGTTATCTTGTGCGGGAACCACTTTCCGGTCATTGGATTGTAGAGTCTACAATCACCAACTTCATCGAATGTTCCGGCCCAGTCCATTACCTGGTCCATATTTCCGTACACGGTTTCTTGTAACTCACGTGGCATTCCATACTTTGACATAATGCTCCAACACAACTCCTTGTTACCGCAGTTAGCCAGCTCATGGGTCATCTTCATCAGCATCTGAACTTCTTGCAAGGATGCCCCATTAAATGAGTCAGAGTTTATATAGATTCCCAGAACCGTAGCTACTAATCCTAAATGTGCTTCCATGATCTGTCCAGCATTCATACGAGACGGTAAGCCATGCGGATTCAGCAGTATCTGAACTGGAGTACCATTAGGTAACATAGGCATAGAAGAGTTGGAATCTACTTTTGCATCAACTCCCTTGTTACCATGCCGTCCGGATACTTTATCTCCAACGGTTAGCTTTCTGTATCCAAGAAGATTGAAATGTAACTCTCTCGCTCCTCCCATTCCAGTGTCGTCAATGCTGTACCAAATACCAGAGACGTTTGTGTGTACATCGTGTGCGTCGATGAAATTTCCCTGCTTCTTAGTAACTGTTGTTATTTTCTCACCAGCCTTGTAGTACTTGTACATACCATCTCTGTTTACTTCATAGCTTCCGCTAATCTTTCGCCTAACGAACTTAGCACTTGGAGAAGTCATCTCCACGGATGCTTCCATAGAAGTGTGAACAGCATCCTCATAATTGTATCCAGTCGGCATGTACGCTACCAGCAAGTTTTTGCCTGGGCAGTATACTCCATCCTGACTTGCCGAACTGTCCGCTAAGATCTGACCACGAACTACTCTCTCATTCTCTCTGACTCTGTAACGCATGCAAAGAACTCGCTCTGTATTAGCTGCGAACTCATTTACTTTGTACACAGTTTCATCAGTATCCCCATCGTACATAACAGTGATTCTTCCAATATCAATCGCAGTTACTGTTCCAGTCTTTTCTGCTACTAACAGGTAAGCGTCGGAACACTTGAAGATATCGCGGTACATACTTGTCTGAACTCTAGGCTTATCTGGATTGAGAAGGTAAATACCCTGCTTAATCATCTTGCTACCAAATGATACACGGATAGCATCGTCAGTTGTTGCGAAAGGAATGAGTGACACTGTCGGTGAAATCAAACTCTCAGTGTGAGAATACACATAATCCAGATCTTCCGCCATAATTTCAGCTATAATCTGTCGATCTCCCGTAATACTTGGGTTAGGTACTTTCGCCTTGATACGCGTGTTCAAGTACTCTCCCTCTTTCTCTCCAGGCGTTAACTCCAATACGTCTGTGATTCTGTACTGTAACTCCTGATCGACAGATAAAGTTTCTATCTGATTGGAGATTGTTAAAGTGCCACCATTATGGAATACCTTCCTGACTGTACATAACAGGTTACCGTCTTTGATTTCGCACCCGAGTGCTTTTGTGTTAACAAGTCCGAGTCGCTTACCCTCTGGCGTCTCAAACGGGCACAATCTCCCGTAGTACGGTGTGGATATCCTACGCACAATCTCCGGAGGTTCTTTCATGTCAACAGACACATGAAGCGCCTGTGATATTTCCGCCGCATAGTTTGTTACGTCACATCTATCCAGTAACTTCTTCTCGTTTAGACGCTTAATGAAAGAATGTGTCAGTGCATCGAATATAACACCTTTTCCGGGGTCGCCTGTTTTTACATACTGACGGACACTATCCCTATAGGTGTTGACATGTTTCCTTATTGTGTAGATTAACTCTCGCTTAAGTGCAATCTCTGGTGTCTCAACTTTCTTAAGGAAGTCTTTGTCTCTATCGAGGAATACAGACTTACCTCTGAGTAAGATGTATCCAATAGTTGAAAGCAATGCTAAAAGATCATCAGCATAGAGTCTGTCTTTACGGTAGGAACTATCTGTGTTATCATTTAAGTAGCAGAACCACTCGTGAGGAGACACACCCATAGTTTGACACTCAGCTTGTGAATACACATCACTGTACTGCAAAGTGTGATTGCTTAATATCTCCGTCTCGAAGTAACACGGTGTTGCATCTGAGCCGATATAGACTCCGGGTTCACCCGCGCCCTGCAAGAAATCAAGAATCTCCTTTGATGCATACTTCCCTTTAAATGAGAAATCGTTCAGTAGATGATGTGGCACCAGAGTATCTGTAGGTATTGTCGGATACTTGTCAAGTTCGGGTATTCTGTCCGCGAGGTACTTAGTTACCGTCCACCCTTTACCTAGTACAGTATATGTGAGTTGCTTGTTGATCATGCCTCCTGCGATTTTACTTGTAGAGTCTGGTACTACAGTTTGTACGTATATGCAGTTGACTTTGTTGCGCTTAAGATCCTGTATTACAGCAGGGGTTACATAGCTACCAGCTTCATAGTTTAGAACAGGTCTAGATAGTGTTTCGCCAAGAGCTCTGTCCAAAGATACTGCCTTGTTGATAGAATGTCTGATTCTGGTTACAGCGTATGCAGGCTCCTCGCGAAGATTGTGGATAAGAAGAGTGGCACTCTTCTTATCCGAGGTATCGTAGTCGACCATTCTCGTCTGTGCGTAGAATACAGGTATTTCTTCCGGCTTTCTTTTTACTGCTTCTAGCGTTGGTATTAGTAATGGATTACGAATAATATCCCAGACATCTATCTGTTCTCCATCCTCATACGCAATGAAAGCAGCCAAAGCAGCTAGTGAGATTGTACTTCTGCCGAGTCCCTGAGCCTCTATCTTCTTACTCTTCCCGCTTACGGTGATCTTAATCATGCGCGATGCTAGCACTAAGCTAAGGGTTTGTTTAGCTAAGTCATAGGACACATCGTCGGAGGAGGCTAACTTACAAACGAATGATTTAACATTCTTATTAAAATGTAGCTTGCCAAGATTATCCATGTATGGCAAGTCAATAACCCGAATTGCTCCTGCTTCTGAGCACCCCTCTGGATAACATTTAATCTGAATATGAGGATCATCACTACCAAAGCCTTCTACTAATGTGGGTTTGAATATCAGCTTCTTGTAATGACTATCCTCTGTTTCCATGATCTCATTTATGCTTTCGAGTGCTTCATAAACTCCCTCATTTATGAACTTGTCGAAAGATTCACGTAAATCCTTGAGAAGGAGGAGGTGCTCTCCCAGGCTGGGATTGTGCACCTTCTCAAGGGTTAGCAGATTACTGCCTTTATCGTAACTAAGCATTTAGTCTTCCTTCTCATACTCAATGTCTGCGCTGTAATAGAACGGCTCACAAGCGTTCGTGAGCGGATCATACAAAGTTCGCATAACTGCATGCTCCTCATCTAACAGAACTACTACACGCCCATCTTTGCAGAAGATAACTCCAACACAGTTAGGACCGTATACTCCGGTCTCGATTGCCTCAACAAAATTATCTACCCTCTTAACCGAGAGCGGCTCTCCAATATTTATTTCGGATAAGCACCAGCAGCCACCATCCTGAGACGTCTCAAATACTAACTGACCCACTTCGTCACAGTAGATCTCTTCTGCGACCTCATTGTAAATGATCACGCCACAAAGCGTCATGTTGTCCATACTCTCTAACATTTTTCTACCTCCATGTAGTTCATTATAAAACATATACTGCTGTACGACTCCCTCATATCCTTTGCACCAAGATAAATCGATATGCCCATTAAATTCTCTATCTATTATCTGCTTGATATGCACGTCAATAGGAAATGAAGAGTACTCCCGCAAGCTAAATAATGCTATGCAGTTTGCTACCTTGTCTCCGACTCCAATAAGTGTCTTTAAATACGCCACTTTATTGTGCGCCTGCTTTAACCCATTTATCCAGTAATTATCACACACCTGGACAGCGTTCGCTAAGTACCGTGCTCTGTAACCAACTCCTAATTCCTCCCATCTTTCTACTGTCCAATCCAACAGCTCATCTCGAGATGGGAATGTAGGATTGCACATATTACTGATAATGCTTTGGATTCTCGTAATGTTATTATTTTGTGATATAATAAAACTGAGAATTGTTTCAAATACTGGCTGATTTAATATCATCAATCCACGACCAGTTTGTGCGCATCTAGCCCAATAACCACCACGACTTAACATTGCCTGCTCAATTTCTCCGTACGGAGTTTCTGTATCAAATAGTTCAGGATACTCAAAGTCTATGATGGTCGGACTAAGTTGACAGATTGGCTTATCGCCGTATAACCAACCAGAACGTGTTCGTGTAAATCTGAAACACTGTCCTGAAGTAGCTATTTTGTTAATGTTGATTGGTTGCTTAAATTGAATCTTCATATTCGTTAATTTATATAAGGTGATTTCCTCTAATTAACACGTTTGGTCGGCTTAGGTTATTGCTGTTGTTTAACTCGTTTAATAGGTGTAGGTTATTACTCTAGTTTAACTCATTTTCCTTATGCAGGTTATTTATTACGTGTAATTCGTTGCATATTTATAGGTTATTCTAAATCAGTAACTCGTTATTTTATACAAGGTTGATTTATCCCATTAACTCGTTCCGGACCAATAGGTTATTTTATGTTGATAACTCATTATTAAAGGATAGGTTATTTGTCCATGTTAATTCGTTACATACAATCAGGTTACTGTCACACTGTAACTCGTTATATTATATAAGGTTATTTCGTCACATAAACGTATAGGGTTATTCTACCGGTCTCATGTCTGCTTCGTTGTATCCGTGCGGTGCCATCCCTAAATGAGCCTCCGCATATGACTCCGGAATAGTATAACCTTCATAGGTTCTCCACTCTACCCACAGATCTCTCAGGAACGCTTTAATAGCCTGACGAATAGCTGCTCTGTGACAACGCATTGCGCTTACTTCACCTTTATCATTTTTCCAGTCTGCCCTGTTCTGGTACCGGTTCTTGTAATCGTCGTACACCTTTCTGTACTCGCTGCCAGATCTCTTCACGAAGCTATCTCCAAGTACTCCAAGAAGTTTGGTATGTAAAAAGTCATTATATCCAATTGACTTGCGCATCTGTACATTCCCATCTTTATCGAGATATACCGCGTCGACAAGAGCTTTTCTGGACATAGCTACACGAGGTGCGTCTGGATCGTCGGCTGCTCTAGTTCCTACACCAGCATAACTCCAGAAAGAACTAACATAGCGAGCCTTGTGGATATCCAGATAAGAGATGCACACAGCTGCCATGAGAGGGCCACACCCATCCACACTCTCGAAGAATCTATCCCACATCGGGTGTTCCTTAACCAGCTTTGAGATAAACTTGCTAATCTGCTGCTCCTGGTTAAGTAATGCTACATACTGCTCAGCCATGTTATAGTCGATTTCAGACTTAATGATTTCAAGATCGTCAGTAGCTTTAATAGCCTTGCCCAAACTTCTACGGCTCGACTTGTATTTCTCAGCGAGAACATCTGTAACCCTGTTATACTCAGACGCGAGAGTCTTGAGAATATTATCATTCTCAGTTTCATCATCTGTCTGTCTGATAGCTGCACAAATTCTGTTGCCGCACTGGATACGCAGTTTTTGCATGTCATAGAAGTTGTCGATGGATGCTCGGATTTTGTACTTAATGGGGTCGACCTTAATGGGAGTCGTATTAGGGTTATTTACTTTCTTCTGCATAATGTCCTCCTAAGATGGACTCCTGTTCGGAGTCCTCCATATCTAATAGTATTTGTGGGGTTGTTAATCTGTGCGCCATTGGTAATGTGCAAACGCAAATACAAAAAGCTATAAGTAATATTACCATAACAATTCCTCCACCATCTGATTTACCTGTTTAGTGTAAAGCTTCCTCAAAGTCTTTACTGGTAAATCTATTTCATATGCTGGACGTAATTCCTTAATGAAATCGACAAATTCACTGTCTGATTCCAAGAGGAGAGATTTTAATTTCTCGACCAGCTCTCTGTACAGAGATACAAAAGACTCTTGATCTTCTAATGTACTTATCCCTCTTTCTCGTAACCTACGAATGAAGTCTGAGTCTTCCACAGCAAACTCTGCACACAAATCTAATATGTTCTTTACGCACCGCTTAGAGAGTGCATCTGACTTTATTACAGCTCTATAGTCTATACTCACTAGACGCAGGGCTTTATATGATCTATATGATTTCATTTTCCACACTTCTGACTAGTACTGTCAGTCTCTTCCTGTAACATATTAAATCTCCTTAATCTTTTCCACTCTACGTGCTAACGCAGAGGATATATGCTGCCATATGTCTAATATGGCAGTGTTTAAGCTTTTCCTAAGTAACTCTTTTACTTCCTCTTCAGTTTTTGTAACTGTAGCCATAGTTACTTTGGCATCATAACCGTCTATATGTGTGACAGGATACTTGTGATAAAGTACTCCACCATACGTCCAGCCGGCATCCTCTGTCTGTTCAGGCTCTATGACGTCCACTATCCAATACGGCTCTTTTGTACTCATAGTATATACAAATACCATTACCTTTGTAGTGCCTCCCCACCAACAGCAAAGTACTCCCACTCGAGAAGCTTATCATTCTCGAGTAGGACATACCTTTATTTCACTACTGAGACAGTAGCGAGTCTAACCTTTCCTTATCTCTCATAAGTAAGATATTCTCCTGTCTAGCATATAGATCATCGCTCTCGCTAATATATGCCAATCTGGATTCTACAGCTCTCTTGTACTGATGCACAGCATCCGCACCGTTTGACGCAACAATGCTTATTATATCATCCTGTACTTTCTCTGCACGTTCCATGCCATCTGTGCCCACCAATAACGATGAGAATACAAAACATCCACTACGGCATGTTTTCTCTCCATATGGTGTTAACGGGACATTGTCTTCAAGAGTGATGTCAGCGTCCCAAGCACTCTTGAAAATACACGGGTCGTCGAGTGCAGTACACCATATTGTTGCAGTAACATAGAACATTGGATCCACTAACTCCTTCTCAACAGCCACCGGAGCACTGAGACTTCCGACGAAATTATGCGCTTCGCCGAGATACTTCAGTATCAGCGGGTAGTTTTCTGCGTGTGACAGAGCTTCAACTACTAACGACCTTGCTGTCTCATTCATTCCAAGTTGTAACAGCATAAGCCTGTTTTCAGGTGATGGCACCTTAAGTAATTCTTGAACCTTCACAAATCTCCCTCCTCTTTTGTAATATTGTAAACGGATTACCCGTCAATAATATATGAATTGGTCTCCATGATTTTTTACAATAGAGGTAGGTAGCGGAGAACCGCCACCCACCATCTTTTGTTAGTGCGTACCCTCAGTTGAGAGGTCATTTCTGGAAGTCTTAGAGTTAGTGTAAACAAGCACAACTGTCTTATCTTCCGGTCCGTTAGCGCCGGCATCCTCCCAGCTTATCTTTGTAGTATTATTGTCGAACAGATAGAATGAGCGCTCTCCTACTGGAGTGCCATCATACCCAAGTGTCCAGACTGTTCCCTTGGACTTAATATCAAGAGCTACAACAATTACACCCTTGTCCATATCGTACTTCGCAATATTCTCCGGAGTACAAGCTTCTCCCTGTCTTACGAAGGTCGCTGTCGACGGAAGTCCCAATGTGAAGTGCCATCTCTGGGCCTGTCTGTGGAATTTAACTTCAGGTATTCTGTTATCTGTCTCAGTGTTCGTACCGTACCTGTTACGTGTACCAATGAATGTTCTGTTCCTATCTCTTAAGAACAGCATGTTTGCAGTACCATGCAGGTATTTGATACCGTGTGGTAGTAGTATATTAGTAGATGTGCCAGGATTTTCCATAGATCCTTCATCCTCTGCAGCATTGTAGAAATAAACCTTCTGTACCGCCTGCGATGCATCCTCTTCTTTCTTTGTATACATACGTCGTTTCGATTCTGCCTGCCAATTAAGGTCATAGTAGAAATTATATTCCGTAGTAGACTGGTCTGTACCATAATCATTGATCATTTTGTATGAATCTCCGTCTTGTCTGATATAGACATCCATCGGAGTCCACTGTTTCGTCTCAAGATTATAGTAATAATAGAACGGCTGTATCTGTACCTTATATTGATTATTAGTCAGATAATTATTTTCTCCGTAGTAATTACCTACAGTGACTAGTGACATATAATCTGAGTATCCGATACGATGCGCCTGATTCTTCAACGCTTTCACATTATTCTCACCAGGAGTTAATGGGAATGGTCTAAGTTTACTTATAGGTTCCATCCAGTTGGTTAATCCCCAAGTGTTCTGACCTCGGGTATCCTCGGTTACAGGATCACCAAATATAGTGGTATCATCTATCGAAACAAAGTTCTGCTTAGATAGATCAACCTCATGTACTACTTGGTCAACCCTCCACCCCTCAATTGCTTCCTTGTAGTAATTAGAAAATCTAAAGTCACCAGTATCAAGAATCGAGAGAACTCCAATCCTACCTACTACATCTATGAAATAGTTCTTAAAAGCATCATGATAAGCCCTCTTTGTAGACCCATATCGTGTATAGTTATGATCTTCAGTACGACTCTCTACTGGATCTACTGGTGTATTCTTAGCTACAGCTACATACGTTATCTTAGCAGCCGCTGCTTCGGAATTATCAAGTAAACAATGGAATGTGTACTTATAAGCATCAGCTCCACCTGCTGGAGCATCGTCGTGCCACGTATAGGTAGCTTCATCGTAAGTACCCAACATAACCTTTTCTCCGGCTAAATAGGTCTTGCCTTTGTAAGTTACATCGAATGGGAATACGACGTATTTCTCTTTCAACCATATGGTTGTATCCATAGGATCTTCTCCGTCTTTACCGCCGTAGTATCCGAATCCTTCCGGCTTTTGCGTGTTGCCGATACCTAAGTTACCGTTACCGTAGAAGTCTCCGAGGTTCGGGAAGTAAATCTGGAAATCGTAATCCAGTATTACAAACTTTCCTGACTCTGCCTTGTCCGGATTGTTATTCGGTTTTACTGGATGTTTCTTGTGGTTGTTATCGTTCATACATGGATCGTAACAAGTATCATCTCCGAAGCTGTAATGATGCTCTGAGTTCTTGGAACCTCGAGTCTCATAACATGCTGCATCGTAGCTTGTTACAGGCCAGCTGCACTTATGCTTTGTTTCATTGTCCACAGTATATGTGTCAACTATACAATATGCACCACAAGTATCACAGGCGTCATTCTGTGGGTCGTCCTGGGGTCCATGTGTTAAGTGAGTTTGACCGTCATGTTTGATGATATATAATTCATCCACGTTGTCTTGCGTAATAGCAAAACCAGTTGGAGTATAAAGCGTTGTACCATTCGCACAGAATGGACAACCTACTCCTTCGCAAGAGTATCCACCCTCATGTTTCCATCCCTTTGTGAAAAGATGGTAATTGCTGTTTGGAGCGTGATGTGGTTCTTTACAGGATAACTGTAATGTGCTGTCAGTTTCACCTTTACCAGGATATACTACTACTGCGTAACCAGAACCTGAGTTCTGTCCAGGCAGGAGTTTACCGTTAGAGACATTTCCAATCTTACCGGAACCACCTCCACCACCAGCATTGTTTCCTTTACCCATGTAACCACCGTACCAGCCAGCGCCTCCTGCTCCCATGTCAGTATAACCACTGGAAGTACCCGTAGCATCCTGCCCTATACCCGGTAACCAACCTGATGTAGCATTCGCAGCATTGTTTGTAGGTTTACCATCAGATAATCCTGGCGTACCGGCCTCTCCGCCACCGTCGCCACCAGTACCATCATCAGCACCTCCAGTGGTTCCACCTGCGTTATCAGCGCCACCGCCACCTCCGGCAACAAGAACTCTGTCATTCATGTCTACAACAAAAACTTCTGAGATATAAACTCCGTCCTTATGTCCTGCTACATGGAATTCCTGCGTATTAGCATCAGGCTGTGTGTTCACCCTATAAAATAGCTGAACATGTTCAGATGATATATAAGAATGTAAGAGTGTAGCGTTATTCAAAGACTGTTTACCATTAACATAACCATGAGCTGCGAATGAAGCTTTATCAAGGTTCTGTCCATAGTAGTCTACTCGATAAATATGATCTTTGTATGTTGTCATTCTCGGTCCCCAGTATAGTGCATTTGCGCTAGGAAGCGACAAACGATTACCTTGTATTGAACCGCCCGTCTGCGTAGTGTTGAGCAGCCCTCCGGCTTTGTATACGAAATTGGTTGCAACATCTGTTGCACCTCCTCCGCCCCAGCCACCGACATTTCCGGTATTGGCATTACCTCCACCGTTGTATCCTCCGGAACGAGATGCGCCTACTGAATCAGCGTTACTACCTTGTCCGCCACAGGTTACAAGTACTTGCTGTCCTTTGGTGAGAAGGATTTGACCAGCAGCATAACCGCCTTTACCTCCACGCGAAGGCTGATTTGTTCCAGGCTTACCTGCACCGCCTCCAGCAGAACCATACAGATGGAATGAATAATATCCATCCATTGGAGCTGTGAAGATATGCGGTTTAAATTCGGTCGGAATTACTTCAGCTGCGTTCTTATCGTAAGTGAGCGAGCCTGTGATTGTCGGTTCATAAGTGGTGTATGTGGTGTCAATGTTCCAGGAGATCTGAATAAATCCATGTCCTGTTCGTACACCAGACTGCATGGAGTAATTTATAACACGTTTCTGCCCATCTATAGTACTACCAGTATCTATATGTCCGGAACCGCCTCCGCCACCAGAGTCGTCTGTATCGTGGTATCTCGGCTCATCAACGCCGCCAGCCCCACCACCAAACCAGCCGCCTCCGCCGCCTCCTCCGCCAGAGCGTCCGCTAGCAAAAGTAGATCCACCCGATCCTTCCATACCTTGGCTTCCGCCTCTACTGCCTCCTGCACCAGGGCGTGTCTGTCCTCCTCCTGCACCAGGTGAACCAAATCTATCTCCGCCTGTTCCTCCAGTTTCTCCGCCTCCAGCGCCACCTTCAGCAGGCCCAGCACCACCACCGCCACCAGCGATTAGAAGCCAGCTATCATTTTGATTCCATCCTGTATTAGGAAGTCCGGAATCACCTCTTCCATTAATCGGATTTGCGTATTTATTTAAAGTATAGTGCTGACCGTAGGTAGATTCATTGTATCTCCTAGTGCTTAAGCAATACCCGGTTGTGTTGTCGTATAAATAGTGCCATCCCTTAGCCGCGTACGATCTGTTCGGATACGCTATATAATAATCATGCGCAGAGTTTAGGGTAAAATCAGTTGTATTGCTTGGATCAATGACTACACCACGCCACTGCCCATCAGTGCACAACCAAGTAGTCTCATGTGTGAAGTAATACCGTTTTTCAACTCCAGTACTTTGATTGTTGTTACTAGGAGCTGCTTTGCTGTTAGCAGATAGCGATACTGAAGACATACCACCACCGCCACCACCTTGTGGGCCTCCGAAGTTACCTCCATTGTATCCACCTAACTGGTTACCTTGGGAACTTCCCATCTCCCCCACATACATGTAGATGGTCTCGCCTTGTCTTAGGTAGACATCTCCTTTTGTGTAACCTCCGCGTCCGCCTGAGCCTCCACGCCTTGAGGTTCCACCTTGTGCACCCCATACTTCTATACTATATCTACCAGTTACTGGTGCTGTGAATGTTTGTCGAGCACCAGTGTATCCATACTGTCTAGTACCGGTATTCTTAGTGCCATGCTGTACAGGTTTCATCTCTGTGTGGATATCGCCAGTTACAGGTACGGTAGCTAAACCGTTACCACGTACTTTAGCATAACACTCCTCGGTATGGTACCAAGTTCCATTATAGTTACAATGGAGTTCCGCATAAGCGCATGCATTGGATTTTCCAGGACACTTACCGTTGTCCTGATTCAGTGAGTCAATAATCAGATCATCCTCAATACGCTGGTCTAAGTCACTTGGAAGGGCAACTAATTCAGCGTACTGAGCTGATACCGGATTATGGATTATGATATTGTTGATACCATCATAATCATCGCTGTAGTTAGTATCTACATGGAAACCTCTCTGCTTGTAAACAGGATCCTCTTCCTCTGACCATAACGGCATACCAGAGTCAGGTCCTCCCGCAGACGAGTAAGAGATTATGTTATTATAGAAGATCGTGGAGTTCGTAAATTCCTTCTCCCCATTGTGTACTTTAATATCGTGCACATCAATTGGCTTTGACACTAAAATAAATGGATCTTCTGGGTTATTCCAACTCTGCGGAGCTCTAGTATTGAACCCTGAGTTCTCCACTTCTCCCTGAGTGTTATGCTGATAACCAACGGCAAACACTTTCTTGTTAGTATCGCCTTTCCAGTTATCAACTCGTCTGATACCCTGATACTTACCAACCTCATCGAGTTCTCCTGAAGAGTATTCTCCGTGCTTATCGGCGTCTGTATCTGAGTAGTCTCCGTTGTATCCGCCCCACGAGATATCATCTGAATCAACATGTCCACCCTTGAATGTTTCTGGGTTAGCACATAGCTTCTCTTCGTTACCATCGTTAGCGTTTGCAGAACCACCCTGCCCCGTTGTAATAGGAGCGTTGTAGTCAATAACCTGTGTCTCGAAGATTTCTCCGCGAGTGTCATAAGTTATCTTGTGCCACTGATTGTCCGGTCCGAGATATTCGTAAGCGTTATCCTGCCTAGAGGCCTGGTCGGTTCCGGATACACGAATGTTCAAGATTGGATACTTATTTGCATCTTTATTTCGTGACTGGTACTGAGCATAAAGCAATGACGCCGTCGCGCGTGTACCTTTCAGAACCAGGTAGTCTGATATTACCCAACCCTCCTCAAGCTGTGTAGCTGGAGTTTGGTCATTGGCTACCATGTTCTCATTTGTTTTTATCAAGTCTTCTGCTGAGTTATGTACAAAGCAGTGACAACATCCACGTGTCGGTAATGTTGCTTTAAATTTGAAGTTATCTCCATCTTCTGGGTGGAGCATATAATACATACGACCTTCAAGTGCTGTATCATCTTCAGCTACGTTGAAGATAGCATCTGCGTAACTGTCGGCTTCTCCGAAGATATAATCCGGATCCTCGAATGTCAGCTGGCGAATACCTTCCATTCTAGAACGCTCTAATCTCCAAACATGAACGTCTTTAATCTTTGCGTAACGAATGTCCTTGAATGTCTGTTTGAACTTAATATTTGCCTGGTTCTGATCATGCTTATCATTCTCATTGTAAGTTGAATGATATGATGTTACAGTGCCAGACCATCGAGTTGCTCGGGTAGCAGAGTCATGCTCACAACATCCAGATGGCGAATCCGACTTAGCATCGTGTCCGGGACAGTCAACTACCTCATGTGGAGGTTCTCCCTCAGTATGAGACTCATACGGACATCCTGTCCAATCCCAGTGCGTGGCGTGCAAGTTGATCTCACTATAATAACCACCAGGAGACACTTTATCACCGCTCTCACTATTCTCTATAGAAGTGGAGTGGATAGCTTCCTGGCCAGTTCCATTCTGATGTACTGTGCCACATTCTGGGCACACATGTGCTGTTATGAATTCACCAGAGGTATGTGGCGAACCCGTCCAGGTATTCAGCCAAGCCTGTACCTCTTCTGTTGTAGCATTATTAAATGTTTTAGTTACAGGTTGCCAATACCCGCCACATTGCGTAGCTGAGTATCCCTGCTCATAGTTGCGAATCGCACTCTTGATTTCTGGATTCTGGTCCTGCTCAGTCGGTCCGATATACTCGTACTTGATCTGAGCCACAAAGTCCTGTCCGCCAGAAGCGAAGTATAAATCCTCCGTGGTTGGTGAACCAGCCATCGCCTCGTAGTTCTCATAATATCCTTCGTCTCTGTTGAAGTATCCACACTTGATCTCAGCATATCCATCTGGGGAGTCTGATTCAAATGTGTATGTTCCAGGGATCGAACGATATTCTACCCACTCAGCTTGATCATTGGACAACTGGTGCCTTTCGCCTGTATCCTTACATCCAATATCGTAGTCCACATATACTGCATATGTGACACGAACCCCCTCTGGAGTACTTCCATTTACAAGTCTACCAGCTACCGTCTCGGAATATGTCAGACCTGTTGCCTCTTTCATAATCTTGAGGAACTGATCATCTGTTAGATTCTGTGACCACGTGTTGTTGTGCAACTCAGTAATTGTGCCTGCCGGGAATCCGGTTATGTTTCCGGTGGGGCTGATGGTTACTTTATTGATTGGTGTTGTAACTTCAGCACCTTTCTGTTTGACGGCGTCCCGGGCGTATTTCGTTGCGGGCTGTTCCTCGGCGAGGTTTTCAGAAATGTGGTAGATGCGGATGCGGAGCTTGTTACAGTCAGAATTATCACCCCTGACCGCGGGTACCCACTCTGTATTGTAATTATTATGATTTACTTTATCCTGTGAGATATTTAGTTCGTATATGGTAGATGACTCGTTTACCTCTTTATTAGGAGTTTTATCGTGCACTCCGTCTGGGGTTAATTTCCAAGTGAATGATCCCTTAGTATTATCGTTTCCATCTGGAGGAGGAGGCAATTCATCCGTCCAGTATGTCCAGTTAATAAAGTATCCATAAGCTCCTGGTACATTAGCATACGGACGCAGGGTTTTCAGATAGTTACGTGGCTGTCCTGACATCATACCATCAATCCAAACACCTTGATTGGCGTAACCACTGACTCCTTGCTTTAACGCACCAATACCAACTTTTTGCGCAGCTTCTCCCTGTGAAGATAGTACGATAGCCTTATTTGTATCTCCTTGCACATCATCCGGCCATTTTTTGTACAGTATCTCCTGAGCACCCTTGCCAGGATAAGCTAACTCGAGTGAGGCAGGTAAAGTTATAAAGTCTACAGGTCCGTCAGTATTTCCATCCACATTGTTGCCTTGCGTAGATTCTACCATAAGTATAGCCATATTGCTAGATGCATAGTCTGAGGACACCCATGAATATATAGAATCACGCATTTTGGTCGCAGTAAATGTATCTCCGGCTCTTTCAGCAGCTAAAGCTACTACTGTGTCAGCAGCAACTAACCCGATTCTAGACCACAACACCTTTTGATACGCATTACCCGGATCCGATATATCCGAACGAGAAGACCATGTAAAATATGGAAAGGCTTGAGCTATAGCATTACCATCACCATTCCCCATTAATTGCTGCACTAAATTAAGCGCGGTGTCGGGGCTGATATATTGCTTTATTGCCTGAAACCAACTCTCCGAATCGTATGCCCTAGCTCCTTCTCCGGTGAATAGTTTGTATAATTCCGGATTATAAGCAGGTACTCCAGGTGTTCTCACCCAGTCCTCCGGAGTGTCCCACAGCATGAAAGCTAGCGGATTGTTTAGTGTAGTATTAGGTGGAGAGTTAATAAACCTCAATGCGGGAGCTTTCCAAACCTCCGAAGTAGTACCATCTAATAAAAATCTAGGAGCACTTCCTGTACCGGAATTTCCAGTATAAAAATTTAAACCATACGGACCGGGTTCCCAGTATAACTTGGTGGATAACATAGCTATATCCTCGAACTGCCGGTCAAGATCTGTTGTCGTGAATTTTTCAGGCAGTTGTCCTATAGACTCGTTGAGAATAGGTTCAGGCGTAGTTATGGTAAGTCTGTAACCGTATTCCTTAAATGTAGCGTAATCTGCTTTATAGTTCGGATTTGTAGGTCCGGGTTTATAGGTCCCCGGAGGTTTAGATCCTCCGGGTTGTGTATCAGCATATGCTGATACAGTTGGTGATACCGATAATAGTACCACGAGTATATAGGCAAGAAGCCTTTTACCACATACCCTGATATCCAAGAGTTATAGCTTCCTCTCTGCTCATAGGCGTAATATTACCACTCTCTGCTTTGTAGAAAATAGTATTTTCAGTAAAATAATCATCGAACTTACAATATTTACCTACGTTTTTATGTAGTATATCCTCATACGTGGCATCAACATCATAAATGACAGCACGTCCTCCGCACTTTACCGATGATACAGACACAAACTCTGGTACAGTGAGATCAGGTGCGTTAATCTCTCCCGTCAATTCTCGTTCAATAATTCCGCAAGTACCAGCCGGGGCAAATAAATATTCGTCACGCATACCATATTCGCGTATAGTATCGGTAAGCGAATATCTACGTTGACCGTCTATGAGCAGATAAGGCGTGTACATATCCTTGCCATTGTTTATGACCCAATACTTACCACACGGAGTATCCGTTTTACCAGCCCAATATTCTACTATATATCCAGCATCTTGATCACCGAGCTTACCTTCGTTGTGTAACGTGATAACTAACTGTAATGTATCATTGGGTCCGGCAGGTGGGGTCTTAAAACTGGATACGAGCAACTCGATCATACGGCGATACCTGGCTTGTACATCACTGATAGATTTTAACTCTTCCACATACTGATCTGCCCATGTATATAGCGCATTATATATATCTTGCTGCGTGCCTGTCTCAACATCAACCATAGGTGCACCTGCAGGTAGAGCAGCGTAAGCTGGGATGATGGATGATGATGCGAGCATTACGGATAATGCTGTGATAATGATTCTCTTTTTCATTTGGGTTTCCTCCTTTAGCGCTACGCGCTTATTCTAATAAGTTCTTATAATTGTCGACTATTTCTTCATCTGAGTACAACCAGAAAGCGGCTTCTTCAGTGGCTCTCATATATAAGCACCCCCTTGTTTAATACGTTCCAGTAGAATGTTGATGATTGTTTCGGCGATATGCAATACTGCTCCCATTCCTTATTAATAACGAAAATATAATCATCGTAACCGACTTCTTCAAACGGCGTATCTCGTATAAATGTATCCATGTCCACGCCATCTTTAATCACTATTAGAAAGTCAAGATCCGATTTGTCACGACATTCTTCAGTAAGTGCTGATCCCGCCAAATAGACTCGCTCGATAGCTGGATATTGTCTGAAGAACTCAAGATACTGCTGCAGTAGATTATACTTGCATGCTGATACATTAACTGTCTTCCCATTTAGTACAGATAATGGTCTAAGCATATACCTGCTTACTTGCTGCAGTAGGGCCATGATATCGTCTTTTAGATAAAATGGAATGTTATCAATATTCTGAGAGATATTAGCAACTGATTTATACAACAACTGAAGGCCCTCCTTAAATTTAAACCTATCAACGCTAGTGACTTCTCTCCGTGCGTATAATCATAAGTACTACACCACGCGTAGATCTCCTGGGTTATATGTTGCATCGTACAGTCAACAGTAACCATAAATCCCTCCCATAATATGCTACACGAGTCACTATCAAACAACACACTTACGTAATCTGTATCTCCAAAGGTGCGTAAATATAGTTTCAAAACACGATTAGATAGCTGCCTGTCGTACCTATAAACCATTATATGGAAGTTACCTTGCAGCAGAGTTACATTACGCTTAATATCTAGTTTGTAAGCATTTTCTCTCGCGGTACGTTGTAATCCATGTATAACATAAAGTTACCTCCTATACTACATTGAAATCTCGATACTTGTTATATCCCCAAAAATATTTACGTTCAGAGTCTATAACTTCTCCTGTAGCTTTAATTGTGAAGTTGACATAACTGCAGAATGGAGGTATCATACAGTCAGCATCGAAGGTTATGTCTTGCTCTTCAGGTATAACTCTCAGCCACTCATAGCAGTTATCTCCAAGCCAACTCAGTGGATACGCTTTATCTGTTAGAATACCTAAATACGCAAGTATAAGAATCTTAGCTCCTCCTGACAATTGAGTTGCTAGAAACTTACCGAACGTCTCATGTTCAAAAATGTCTTCCATTACGTGCTTAACATCGTCAATCCCTTCAGCTATTTTCACGACAGTGGAATTCTCGAACCACGACTTCTCGTATAAGCTATTAAAGGTTCCGCCAGGATTCCGGAGTCTATCTGCTTCTGGTGTGTTATAACGTAAGTATAACATATGGGACCTCCTTATAGTAAGTGTGAGAATTTCTCAATCAGCTCCGTATCGCTGTAAGCGTCTGCTACAGACTCCGGAAGTAACTCTCGAATACGTAAAGCATCTATATTCTTTAGAAGATAAGAGACTCCCATTACTTCAGCTAATTTCTGGAGTTTACCTTTTCCTGTCTTATTTAGTGCACAAGGTTTTTGTTTAACACAGCAATCATCTGTGAAGCACCTCGATAATGTGCCTTTGCTATAGTTCACACCTTGGTATTTAGATAGCAAGTCACACAAAGACTGTGTGAAGAAATTCTCCCACGTTTTATAATTATTTGCCCCGTGTTCTTCAGGGGACTGTAAAATCGAACCAACTACAGGCAATTTACTAAATATTTCTGAATGCAATAAAACCCATTCAAAACTCTCAGGCTCGACTAAATCCAAAGTACCCAGCACAGCTGCTCCTGTATATAGTCTGTCGTACACATAACCAATAGCGGCCTTGTCAAAGACGACCAGCATATCATCCTCTAGATGGTTACGGATGTTATCCTTACCGCCAGCTGACTTAGTTTCGTATCCTAATCTGGTAAAGAATGTCTTGCCACCACCGCTATCCTCTGTTAATATCTTATTTCGGTAACGATTCTTATTTACAGGTTCTGTGTAGTATTTAGAAAGTCGTTTGATTTTTCCAGAAGTTTTTAGCATATATACTTCATCTGCAGAGTACGGGTAATTTATAACCTCACGCGCTGTTATAACTACCCATATGTCGTTCTCCATAACGGCGTCTGCGTATCTCTTGTCTAAGGCGTAACGCGTGTCTTCGTCGATTAAGAACAAATATCCGGCATATAGAGATAGAGTTTCTTTTTCCTTCCCATCCGCAACTTGCGGAGCTACCATTACTTTACGCTCACAATCAACAAAACTTACAGTATCTAGGGTTCTGACAATTTCGTGCATCCATGTCTTACCAGAAGCGGACTCTCCGCGTATAACTGTAACACGCCTATTTAACTGTAAATCGAATATAACTTTTGGATTCGTTATTTTAAGCTGCATACACTACTCCTCCACATTCAAAGCGTACTCAATCTCCTCATCTAATACATCTCGCACACCATACTTGTCGGCCATAGCTCTCAATTTGGTATAGTCCTCAATTCGCTGTAACGCTTGTGTCACGAACTCACTCTGCGGATACACTCTTAGTAAATCAATAATAGATCTCTCAGGAGTTGTCATGTAGAAATCTCCCTTTATGTGAACTAACTCGTCGGGAGTAGGTTCTGTTATCTTAGGGTGCAAGGAAATAGGTCTCATGTCTACTCGCTTTTTAGCATTCGACAGAAAAATGGGAAACTCAGCATATGGATAACTCCCAAACCCCTGCATACCTAATGCGCACTCCGCAGCGTAAATCCCTCTTGTTACTCCCCACTCTTCCATATTAACTGGTTGTGGTCCCATATAACAACATCTCCTTTCATGTACTTGGTCATGAAGTACGATACTACAGATATGATACTATCGAAATCATGATGTTGCTCAATACCTTTAAACTGAGTAAAGGCGTGCTGCAAACTATCGTAATGCTCAGGGAGAAGCATGTAATTACGCTGACTAACAACTCCTGGTCTCTTGCGCTCCACTCTCTGCCACAACTGAGCATAAGAGATATCCGCTAAATGCAGTATAGCATAAATGTCATACAAATCCTTAATGCGTCTGAATATGACTCGATTACACATAACTGCCATCTTATCAGCAAGCATTGTGTAAATATCATATGTTGGGATACTAAAGGTATCTGTATAGTCTATTGATATAATCTGCATAGGCGCTACATTGAGGTCTATACCTACTCGCATTTGCTCAGTTCCAGCGCTAACTATAAAGTCATACCCAGCACTTCCATTTTTGAAATCACGTACTTTTGTAGACTTAAATACGTATTTATTGGTTCCACTATTTAACCAGCTCTCTATATCCCCGAAAACTTCCGTATAAGTTTCAATACTGCCAACATGCAGATCAATATCATGCGTGTATCTGAGGAAATCTGGAGCAGTTGCTCTTAATTTATCCTCAAGGGCCAATCCGCCTTTGAGTACCAAATCACCTTTGGTACATTTCAGACTTAACCTATTTACCATGTAAATCAATACATCAAGTACGTCAATCATTATCTCGCCTCTCATGCACGCAAACCAGTGTATCTATATGGTAACCCTTCTCGTGCTTCTTTCAGAATATTTCTATAAATACAACAGTCGTCGCCAGAGAAAGGCAACTCTGCACAAAAGTCATTTAGAACCCGTAACATGTATGCCGTACACTTCTCCGTATCAGCTGCAGACTCCCAATCAGCAGCTACTTGCAATAACCTTACAACATGCTCTTGGTACTTTCTCTCTGTAAGCTTAGCACCAATGCTAAGCACTTTGATAGTATTTCTAGCTATGTCATATTCTGTTGTTTTCTCAGGTTTCTTGTTTATGAAATCAACAACTTCAGACATAATCTGAGAACAAGGTACTATTCTTGATACGGTACCATACACATCACCGGTCGCTTGATTAGGTAGCCAGTTAGCTGCTATAAAACTCACGGTATCATTTGAGATTAAATCCCTGTATGCTGAAACATTGAGTACAATATCTTTCGTGTTTCTTTCTTTCGCGTACTTGATTAGATAAGCATAATAAACTTCTGCGTATTTACAGAACTGTTCCCAGTTGACATAGATGCTATCACTGCATTTAAGTGCTCTCTTTTTAATTGTGTCTCTGAGCCTACCCAACCCGCAATTGTCAATATCCATCACTCTGCAGATCTCGCTACCTAAAACTCTTTCATATCTATCTTTTACATAATATATTACCTCCGGTTCATACTCCTTGACAAATGCCCGAGTCAAATAGTAGAGATTTGACAAGTAAGTGTACTTAGTTCCTCTATTGAAATCTTTCTTGGAATACTTGCTAGCTGGAAGTAACTCAAGCATAGCGTACGCTGTTTCTTTCATGGCATTCGTCGTGCTTTTACCCTCGGCGTGCTCAACGGAATCCTCGATCAACTTATCTATCGACCTAACTCGCATACGCCAGTAATAATAATCCATTTCTGATACAGCTTTGCATATAGTCTCAACTACATCCCTAAAATATATAATGTAAACATTTCGACCGATCTCATCAACGTACGTTTCCATTTCAGTCAGTTTACTTTCGATTTCTGGAGTAATATTCTTCCCAACCAAAGTACGCAAAAGCTCCGGCACTTTATAAGCATATTCTGTCTGTCTCCAAGTATAAACTATAATATCTCGCATACAAGTATTTAACATAGTAAATCTCCCTATTTTGTGAGTTGTTCTATAGCGGGAGGGAACGTGTTCACTAACCTAGACACGTCAAGCTTGTCAGCCCTAAGCTGGGAGACGTATGCCTGTAACGCTACTTTAACAGCATCCTTGTATTCTGATACATTGTCAGATAATGATGCCTGAAGTGCTTTCATCACTTTCCTCCTCAGGTAACTTTTCTTAATTTCAGACGCGATTCCCAGCAAATACAAATTAGTCTCGCAAACGTCGATGTTTTCGTCATCTAAATTTCTTATAATTTTATCGAATAAATAGTTTGGATTGTACTTCTCGAACACTGATTCTCGACTGGATCTGCCAGAGCTACTCGGGCATAAACACTCTATATAACTATCCGCTTTCTGCCTTGTAAATGCCTGCAGTAAGACTGACTTCATCATGCTTTCTCCAGATTTATTCTTACCATACTTATCATAGTACAGATACCAAGCTTGAGCTAACTTACAATAGCGCTTCCAGTCATCGAAGATATTCTCTCCTGCATAGAACTTCAGCTTGTTAATCTCGCTGAGTAACCGCTCCTCGCTGCTATCTCTGTCTATAACATACTGCGATTTCTGACAAAGATCGATACGTATATTGTCGAGACGTCCGCTATAGTTGGTCTCCAGCATATAAACGTGCACCACAGCTTTGCATATCCGAAAACATGCTTCTACTATGTCATCTCCCTCATAATCTACTGGAGATAAATTAGCAAGTACCGTAAGATTCTCCATCAATTCCGCATCGGACGTACTAGGATATTTCTTACTACAGGAAGAAAATACTTTTTGCAGTCTCTGCTCTACAAGATATACCTCTCTAGCATATCTGCCCCATTCCTCGTCGAGTTCACTTAATACCTCAACAACAGCCTTTAAGTAGATATATTTATAATCATCGTCGTACAGTTTTTCACTAGCTATCATGAGCTTGTCTTTCCATACTCCCGGTTTAGCCAGCTCACTGAGTACCATAGTCACTCTTCCGTACCTTTTAGTAGCCAGATCAATTAAAGTGTCTCTAATTAAAGTGTTTAACATAGTAAACTCCTCCTATAACAAGCTGTTGACTGTACTTAAATCAATTGTACCCATAGTATTCAATACTTTACTCAACTCTTCGCGTTCTTTCTCGTTAACTGCCACAAAAGATTCACGCAGCTTCATTCCCAGTAGCCGAATTCCCTCAATGTCCTGTTTTGCTAGTAAACGCAATGCGTCAAGTATCAATTCATCGCGGTCAGGTACTTTTATCAATTGGGCTAACAAGACCATGCTTCTCACTATCTCGGCACTAGAAGCTTTCTTATTGTTAACGTAAGCTACTAACATATTATCTCGATCTCTGATGTAAGGAGAACAAGTATCTTCCCGGCGCACCTTCTTGATCTCAGGATTTAATACAAATTTCTTAGGATTGTATATCTCCGGATTATCATATGAGTCGCATAGGTTTTCTAACAAATCGTTATAAGTACTCCCAACCGAATAGAGACAGTTGACATCCAGGCAAACTAAATCCAACACAGTTGCAGCCGTTCCCAGGTAATTACTCGCTGGGGCTGAAGATAGCACTCTGGCTACTGCTTCACGTAAACTCATATATTATCCTCCTAATGTGACTAGTTATTCCCTATCATAAGAATCTCAAAAGCACGCGTTGCTTTATGCTGCTTTCTTCTTTCTTTAATATAACTCTCAAGAATAGCCTGCATAGTTGCTTTGCACTTCTCAGTATCTACCGAAGTCTTCCAGCTGAAAGCTTGCCTGAGCAACTTAACAACACGCTCTCTGTTTCCCTTCTGCATAAGCTCCTGTCCAATAGCTAATGTTTTCACGACATTTACTGCTAAATCATGTTCAGTCGCTGTTTCATCAGATGACTCTAAGAATTCTGTAATGCCCCCAAAAAGTTCGATACATTTGGCATTTACTTTAGCACGCCCTTTATTTGAGGTATTACCGTTCTTATTCGGTAACCAAGCCGCTGCCATATAATCTACAGAATCGTGACTTATTAACGAATCATAAGCACATATGTCCATACCCAAACCAGGGATTCCACCAATTTCTGTTCCCTTAATCAGGTACGCGTACCATGCCTGTGCTAATCTGCAGAATTGCAACCAGTTGTCATAAATATTATCATTTCTCTTTAGAGCTCTACTATGGATAACATCAACAAGTTTCCCGATACTACATCCTTCGATATCAGTATAAATGCACTTGTCGCTGCAATACATTTCTGATTTAACAGACTCTACTTCTTCAGATACATTTCTTTCATAGTAGTTGACAAATTTAACATAGAACTCATACAACTTCACCCAATGAGTATACCGAGATCCGCACGTGAAATCATTTACAACACAGGATGTACCCGGAAGTAAATCTATAGCTAAAGAGAACATATCTGGATTATAATCTTCTCCTAACAGGCACCTTTCCATATTCTTGATATAATCCGGTACTCTGCGCAACTGCTCCCAACAATGTGCATACTCATCACCGAATGCTGTAGATAAAATCTCATCTATAGACCTACGGAAGATGTACCCGTAATCGTCGTCTTCTATCTTGTACACAGAAGCTTTTAACTTTGGGAGCCATATATCTATAATTTCACCCGTTCTATCTCCTATCAGCTTTTCCATCAAATTTGGAACTCTAAGCGCGTTCTCTGGATGTAAATAAGTGTTACAGTAAATATCCCTGATATAAGTGTTTAACATAGTAAACCTCCCTACATAAGTTCCTTTATCTTGCTACGCTCCCAACGTACATCCCACGGATCCACCGTTATCAGGCTATCAAGGGCGTTAAGTATGTTCTCGATCACTTCCTCGTCTTTCTGAATATAGTATGTCTTTGCGGCATTAATAGGACATACAAGAGTATCTTTAACGCAATCCAATAATTTCTGCACATCACTGTCTGCATAATACTCAGCGAGTCCATTAAGTGCTTCCGTTGGGTACTGGAAGTACTTAACACCCTTAAGACGAATTAGCTCGAGACATTGCTGAATTGAACTAATTGCCTCTGTGACGCTAGTAGGTACGGTTAGTTCCTCTTTAATTATTCCGTAGTCTTTACTGTACCCAAGTCCACAATCTACTGTGGCATTCCCAGCGTGAATCAAATACTTGTCAGGACTATACTCTTGCCTCTTTTCATATACCTCCAGCAGATGTGTAATAAATGGACTGTAACTGTTTGCATATGCATATAAGCAATCCTTATCTTTCTTAAATAGTGATAATGCTGCATAAGTTATATCGAGATATGAATCCTCATTATATTCCCATTCTACTAAAAAGTTAGCTATTTCCTGAATAGACATAAAACCTCCATATGTTCGGCATTACAGCATAGGTAATGCCGAACATCTACAAACACTAAGCACAGACAACTCCACGTCGCAGTATTAGATTACGATTGGCTTTGTTGTCAAAATTCTTACACAGCTTCTGGCCTATATCCAATAACACTGAGGCCGCTTCGTGCTCATCACAGTCTAAGAATCTTATCGCTGCTAAGTATTTGACTTTCATATCTTCGTCTCCCAGCGCAATAACTACTGGGCATAACTTATAGGCAATTCCTGGAAACCAAGGAGCGTTATGCGTACGTAATAAGTCACAGCAAGCTCTGAAGCTCTTAAACACATTAATTGCGTTCCACTCGGAATAATCAGTAGGCGCCTCTGTTTTAATAATATACTTAACAGGAGTATAAGCACACTGTCCACGAATGGCTCCCACTAGATTCCTCAGCAAGGAGTCATAATTACCTTCTACGGCGAATATGCAGTCACAGTCATGAGCCACTAACATAGTTACGTAGTATAGCGCGTTACCGTTAATACTCCAATCACCCGGTACGACTATCGTACCGACTGCATTATCAGCGAGTGTGTTGAGTGTCATATAAACCTCCTACGCTACGATATTTACAACCAGCGTCTCCTCATCTTCAGACAGAACTTCAATACCTACTTCCATTTCGCCATGACTACCGATAAAATCTGCGAATGGTTTTAATACCTTAGATTCTACGCCGGAAACAATTACCTTCTTAGCTGTAAGAAGATCTCTCAAGCAACGAATATCCTTAGAAACATCCACCACAAGAGTTGCGCTTCTATATACTTTCCCTTTGTGCAGCCTAGCACCGCGAAGGTTCACATCTCTATATAATGTTGCATTAAGTACTTCAAAGATGTATTCTAATCTTTCCCAAGCTGCTTCCTGATCAACGTAATAATAGAATACAGTATCCATGTAATTCTCGAAAATAGTAGGGCTATTGACACAAGCTACAGCCGGAGCTATTACCATTAAGATACCAGCTAAATTATCAGGTTTGTCTTTTAATCCACATGATAATCCAAAGAAGGAATCCAACACCCTGATATCGTCTAAGTTCTCAGGCTGCGGTTTACAGTCTACACACTTTACAAACCTCTCAGGAGTGTACTCTTTCTTATCAGTAATTGCGTTATAAAGATTTACGACTAAATCTTTATAATCATCCGAAGTGGAAAATTCACACTCACTGTCCTTCTTGATTAAATGCAAAACACTAAACACTGTTAAGCAATTGTGCACACAATCATTCTTATCTACTGTAGTATCTAATACATTGCTTGCTAAAATGTCTGTTCTCATATTAAACCTCCGTATAGTACGCTGTACGCTTACTGATAATGTCTACTACCTCTTCATACAAATCGGAAGTAGTTGCTATGCTGAAAAGAACTTCCTCACAATCAATATGCTCTCTTACATAGCTCGTTCCAAGCAACTCCTCCAATTCCTCCTGCACCTCACTTGCCTTATACTGTAAGGCTTCTTTAGAGTACATAGCGAAATCAGACTTGGGAGAGAAGTAATCTGCTAACTCATCTCTTATAAAGTCTTCGGATAAATCCAGATCTAATAGACTCTCGGAGTTCAAAAAACGTACAATCATCTCTCTAGCGCCAATATAGGAGCCCTTGTCGGCTAACTGTCCAGCAGCTTTCAAATATAGAGATTCAATACCTGAGTTTGCCGATAAACAATCCGGCACATCATAAAACATAACAAACCTTCCATTTCTCTCATGACGTAAATACAGCCTTAGTATTTATATACCACATCAATGAACTACAAATACGCCCTCCTTACTGGCCCAAGTAGTATCCCTCTCTTCTAGCAATTAGACTAGCTACCGCGCCGTCACTGTCTGCATGCGGGAACTCTTCCTCAAATAAGTCCTGCATAAATTCTTGCGTAAAGTACTTCTCACTAAAAGCCATAGTGAACTCACACTCAAGAAGTCTTTTAGCTTCAGTGTACCAGCCGTCTAAGCCACGCTGTAACATATCGAGTGTTATCTCGACCTCGGATACCTCTTTGTCGAAAATATTCTTGCAAGCCTCTTCAACTTTCTCTTGCGGTAATTCATCAGGTAACACTTCTGGAGCTAGATAATTACGCATATACATCTCGAACGCTCCGTCTTCTTACCAGCCTTAAACAGCTTGATTGCTGATTTTAAGTACTCAGCATAAATAGCATACTCCGAATCAAAAAGCATCATATAAGTACCTCTCTTTAATATTTTACTATAGCGCTCCCGCTACATTATATTATAACTAAGCAACCCTAATTATTGACAATACATGTAGTGGGAGCAACTTAAGATTTTAGTTCATATATAATGTGTCATGATGGTATCCGGCTTCGGCAGCATCTTCCGGAGACATGAATACTTCCTTTATAAATGCCTGGTCGTTATTGATACCGTCTGGTAACAGATCTGTATAAGAGTAATACTTGACCATATTTCCATTAGCATCTTCTCTGATATAAGCCGATACAGGACGAGCTACCTTCGCACGGGAGCCACCGATACCAAACGCCTGCACTTTATACATAGTATCGAGGTCGATATTATCCATGAAAGCCATAACAGTTGGACTCTGTACCGGGTTGGTTCTTGTTAGAGCTGTCATAGATGTTGGGATATAAACCGACTGCAACCAACCGTTAGTGTATGCACGGTCAACTCTCTCCATTAAATCGTCAGAGATTCTTGTGTTGATTATCTTCATACACTCGCTGTCAGACACCGGACTCGGTGCTTGTGTGATTGTAGCATCAGTCAATTTATAACAACGCTGGTTTCCCATATTGAGGGCATATGTTACGTATCTTCCCGGCTTGGTTGTGTCTGCGTATAAGTACGGAATCTTCGGAGATCCTACTAACGTATATCCACCACTCTCGGCGTTACGATGATCGTATATGTAGTACCCATCATATCCGGCGACACAGAAAGCTTGGATATAGTTAGTTTTAATCATTTCTCTGTTCTCATTGTTTAGCGGTAATCTGTAGCTTAACAGAAATGTATCGACAAAGTCTTTCAAGGCTAAGTCCGGGTCAGCATGGAATTTACCCCAGTCGGCATAGTCCATGCCAAGGTCACTGGCTTCGAGCAATTCCTCGATGGCTGAGTCAGTACAATAATTTACAACTGTCTTGATTCGCCAGTCCTCGATTGACTGACTTTCGACTCTGTAAAATGTTATGGTCGCTAAGTATAACATGGCTATGAACCAGATTGGTATAATCATTAAAAGTGAAAAGACTTTACTCATATATGTTCTCCTTTCTCAACAGGAAAACTATTGAATAGTGTAGTTGCAAGTACAGAGATACTGATTCACCTACATCACGTAAAATATCGAATAGTACGCGCTTATTCATAAGCAGCTCTAGTATCTCCTTAATATCCTCGGCGTTGTAGATATTGTGACTACACATATTGCGAGCGCGCAGTAATAATCTCCAACCGTCATATTTATCAGAACAATACTTATCGTTGACAGTTGTAAGCCCAGCTTTCTTACAGATCAAGACAATAGAAAGTTCGTACACATACGGAAGTATCCAAAGCACACTTACACTGTTGACTTCTTTCAGATACTTATGCAGTAAGTATCTGACTATTTCTTCGTCTATATCTTCTAGTCTATCTTTTGTTGGCATAATAACCTCCTATTCGTAAAATCTACCGTTTTCATAAATAAGATGCATACGCTTAGTAGGGACTTCAATGCCTATGCAAAATGAACGCAGTTCTGGCCAAGCTTTTTCCTCATTGTTAATATAATTATCCATGTACTCCATGAGAGCATTTTCACCCTCTCTACCAACCTTTGCCCATATAACCACCCCATCTTCTTTAGTGTTTGCAAACGGTTCATAGCTATATGCTTGCGTTACTCCGTACTTATCAAATAGCTCCTTCAATCCTTCAAGATATTTCGTCATAACTAATTCTTTCATATAATCCTCCTTGTCTAAACCACTCTCTGTAATTGTCGACAAAGCGGGAGAAATTCTCCCGCTTACTTTAAGCTTCTTGTTCAATATCTCTTGCGATATAGTGATATATTATAGGGTCGACTAAGAATCCCAGTAGTGTATGTAAAACTACCCATACCATAGCATGTTTACTAACATCTGAGGCTACGTAATATATGTAAACACATGTAAATACATATAATGCTATGTAGCCCAATGCCGATACGAACAAGAAACATTGAGCTATAGTATCATAACTGTAGGGAAGGGAAATATCCATACATATTCCAATAACGAAACAAACCCACTGTACCGCACATATTATCCATAAGTACATCGAGCGTAACCCGATGGGGTGCATATTTTCAGACGCCTCACATACGGCCACTTCCCTAACTCCGAACGGAACCCAAATATACCACTTAGATTCTCCAGAACATGCAACACAGTAAAGTTTAGCTACTAAACACGTTAGTACGTATATAGCTACTAACGGTGCTATATAAATTGACTGTATCAAAAACACACATACCCTCCTGCTATATTAATCTCTCCGTCTTAGGCCATATGAAGGAGCTATCACCTCCGCCTATATCATACTTCAGGCAACACCTGTTTTGTAATCAAATATTGCCATTCCTGTTACCTCACATAATCTCTGACGGCAATACTCAGATGCGACACATGCCCGGTGCTGTCTACCCATACGGTGAAACTCTCAGAGAACTCATCTTTATTTGTGTAATACTCATAGGTTACTTTACCAGATTCGTCTGTATTCGTACTCTTTAATAGAGTAGCTACTTCCTCTCGAGGTGCTCCTAATCTCAACCCTCCGCAGAAAATAATATCTTCTTGTGCAGGCTTCTCTCCCCAACCGTCAGGATCTACATTGATAGATGTCACGTAACAATCATATACAGGCACGTCACGAGCGTCTTTTTCCGGATATCATAAATCGATACCGACTACACAGTTCTTATAATCAGGATTAGTTCTGTATAGTATCTCTGGCTGACTGTTCAAGTTGTAAGCATCCATTCTTACAATCTATACTAATAATTTCAGACTGGAATGTGCTCATAATATCGTCACTATTCCTCCATGTATATACCATAGCACTCACTTCAAATGGTCGTGTTATATATCACTGTAGCATAGTTCTCCTTAATCACATAGCTTGCTTATCGGTTACTAAATCACTACCCTTGCCCCTGTTACAGTCAAAACACGCTGTAATTAAATTTCCCATATCTGAGGTTCCACCCTTAGATATGGGTATAATATGATCGACTTCAAGCACAACACCCTCTCCGTGTGCGCCGCAATACTGACATGTAAAATTGTCACGCTTTAATACTTCAAACCGTATCTTTGGAGTTACAATAGCTCTTTGTTCCTGTGCGAAGGTTTTACTTTCAGCGACTGGCTCACTTTTAACTAAGCGTAGTCGTACGTACCTCTCGCGTACCTCCCCTCTCACAGGTGTCTTATAATAAACACGGCACCTTATGCTTGAAGCTGTAATCCAACTAACAACGTCGCGCACTTTGTGCTGTACATTTTGACGTAGGTTGATGTTATCTATATTGGGCAATACAACTTCCGTAACAAAAGTACAGCAGTCGAACAAGCCCTCACGGGCATCTTCCTGTCGTTCGATAATGCTGTCCATCTGTTCTGCAAATTTCTTCTGTAACGCTTCGTCCGATATCTTAAATCATTGATTACTACCGCAGTTATATGTGAGCTCCATGCGTGGTATAGTGTAGTCATATACTCTATTAAATTTTTCAAACTCATGGCAGGCTTCTAATGCTTTTCGATATGCAATTTTCTGACGTTCTTGTTCTGCACGCTCTTTCGCAAGACGCTCCTCTTCTTTTTACTTAATAACTTCATTAGAGATACAGAACGACGCTATACCCATCGCAGCAGTGGCAGCAGCTAAAACAGGGCTGCCCCCTAAAATGCAGATAAACGAGGCTAATCCTAAAATAGCCCCTAGTGTAATGCCAAACTCTGGAATCATCGCACCCTCGCAGTAAAGGTATAGTCAATGGGGTCTATCCATGCGCCGATAATCGGTCGTAACATCTTAGCTGCACTCGTGTCACCGATAGCATGTACGCGAAGTTGCACCTTATCTCCCTGATTATACTCTTTGTTATTTTCGGAGTAAACGTATGTGGTGTAAATCTTTCCCTCATTGATAGGGTCCGGATCTACTACACGCACGTATCTGTTTACTTCCACATCACATATCGGACCAAGTCCGGATATTCCAAGATACAAGTCCTCAAGCTGCTTATCTGTTACTGCTCGAGTATCAATTACTTCATCAATAAATGACTGCATCTCGTTCATTATTGTTCTTCTCGCTACCATCTCGTTAGATAGTGTCACCATCGTAAAAGGTGCAAAGAAGAGCAGGATGAAAGCAAGCATTGTTCCCAATACTTTACCAAATATATCGCTCACAGCTTACCTCCAATCCACTGTTAAAAATATATCATCTCTATCTGCGAACAATCTGGTAGCATATTTCTCAACCAGTGTGTTCCGCGTCTTACCAATAAGTCTTAACTTATGGCCAGTTACTTTACTCACCTCCACCATGCGTTTATACATAGCAAGAAGCGAGGTTACATCCAAGTACTCCGGCAATGTTATCTCTACCGGTACTACTTCATCTGAGGCAAAGTTAGCGTTACTTATGTTCTGCACTAAAGAACCATTGTCCGCTAATTTGTGTAAAACCTCCATCGTCCTTCCTCCGTATCACTGTAGTAATAATCATAGCCAGAGATTGGCTGGTCAACAATATCATGAAGATATGAAATGTAATATCTCTGCAAGCGACCTTCCATGTTCTTCAAATAATCGGCATCGAACTTTACAATCGTATTTCTCTGAGATTCTCCTATTTTCAAATCAATTGCTTGTGGTGCAGGACAGAACTCATCCGCTACCATCATCATAAGAAGATAGTCTCGCACATACCACTGATACGGCTCTGGCGTATTGTCTTGTGCTGATGTCAAAGCAGTCTTATCAGTTCGTGTATAGGAACCGAGATTGCCCATGATAATTCCCAGACAGAAACAAACCGATACTATTCCGATAGCTGCCCACAGAATGACTGATACTATATCAAACCCATCGTCTAAGTGCACTGTCTCACCTCCTGAAATACTTTAAATAAAATACGATACTGTGCTTCTGGATATATAAAATACTTAATATCGCCCTGAACTGGATATAGTAGATACAGGCATCTTCGGTCAAGATTATCCCGACTTCTTGCTATGAACGTGTAAAGCATAAGCTGGACCCAATACTCTCTATTGTAGCTAGAGGTGCGAGATACTTTCATGTCCGCAATACCTTTGCTGAACACACAGTCGCACTCTATCTTACCTATTGGCGGTGTTTCGCTAAATGGTAGTCCGTAAAATCCGGAATAGGCCCCTACCAATCTGTACATAGATACTGCACGTTCTGTAAGTATATTATAATCCTTATAAAAAGCGTTTGCCAGATGCCCTGGGTATTTCCCTGTCACTAACAAATACGCTTCTGTGGCAGATAAAGAGGACGCGTCTAAGAGTGTTTCCACTAAGTCACTGTCCTCTTTATATCTACCACTCCTTAATCCTTTTTGAACATATCCAAAATCCCTATATTGATTTCGTGCTCTTACTCCATAGTCACACATTGTGCCTAGAGTTTTCATATACCTAGGCATGACCGATAGTTCATGGGGTATAAACACTTTCCTGGTTTGTATCTCGTTTGGAGCAGGAATACAAGACAAAAGGAAAGTATAGAGCGCTGTGTCCTGTATATCCTTTAAACCCACGTTTAATCACTCCAATCCTGATTCTCTCCATCTGAGTTATTCTCGTGCGACAGTTCACTTACGCACAGCTGTAAATACCCATTTGGAGTAGCATAATATACGTAAACTTTCTTATTGTAGTAGTTACGCATCGTGGTTATAAGAGTTTGCATCCTTTCCGTATCAGCTGCTGAATTGGTAGCCATTGGGTAGGGTGTGCCCTCCATTGTATTCTTTAAATCCTCCATTTGTAAACACAGAGTCTCTGGAATACCATATAAATCGAGTGCTGCTACAACGTTAGACATTGGAACAGGTTTACCGTAAACCGCCATAGTTTGGAAGTTGTCTATCGCTTTGACATTTACTTCCATTAGGTCTAGTCTAGTGTTATAGTCCCACTCTCGAACCATGCTAACTATCGTAAGAACTATTCCTATGATAGCGCACATGATGATCATAGCTATGGCCATTTTAAAGCCATCTGATAGTGTACTGCCCATTAGTCAGGTATGAACTCCCCAGCATCATTTGTTGTTCCCTGCTTGAACGTTACTCCAAGGACTTCTCCATTCAATCCATAAGATAGACTGCCGAAGTACACTTTGTTAACATCAAGCTGGTCCGTAACTTTCGTAGCTGTATAATCATTCTGCTTCTTGGCGCCTTCGAATAACCAAGCGCCTTCTGGTAAGTCGGATAAAGCAGCCTCAATGTCTTCATTATCACACCAGTAAGCCTTGAGATTCGTACCAACTAAAACTCTGACAGCAGCACTTCCTCTTTTTTGTAGTACAAGAGAAACAACATCCTGCGCGTACACAGTATGGTTGTTATACCCGTTGTATTCTCTGTATTCCTGCATAAGTTCCTTATTCGCTCCTTGTAGGCTGAGCTGTTCGTTCAGCTCTCTACCTTTTCCGACATAGAAAACCATACAGGTTACTACGAATGCACTTATGAGTAGGCCTATCGCGATTAAGACTGTCTGAGACCACTCTTGCATTATTTACTCTCCTTTCATTATTGGTGTTATTCTTAAATTGTCACTGGAGAATACTACGCATGTATCTGAGGCTAACTTAGTATCGCCGGTTATAGCAACATCTTTGACTCCCAAGCAAACAAGCTCCGATAAAGTATCAATTAACTTCTCTCTATCGTCTGTCAATATTCTAATATTACTATCCGCTTGATATAACTTATATACTAGTAACCCTCTTTTGTATACGCATGCAATTCTTCCTATGCAATTCTCATGCATACATATTCGCCCCCGCTCTTCTACGTATACTCCACCCCTTAGGTACGTAGCTAGCTGGTTGCTCTTCTTCGAGTTCTAGATGGACATTATACAAGCCTTCTGATATACGAGACACTTTAGCATTTGTATGTTCTTCCATGATTCCCTCTAAAACTTCTTTTGCACTGCTCCCCTTTACTTCATAGTCTTTAACTTTCATCCTATCCTCCATAAATGATAAACTGCTCCTGCATCCGAGATACTGTTAGTCAGTATAGCTAGGTTGTAGAGCGCATTGACCATAAATAATATGGCCGCCTGTTTGTCTTTCTTAACATAGCATAAGCTTGCAAGACAAAACACAAGAGATATACTTATAAGTAATAAGTATAACCACAATACCAGCTTGAGTGGAGTTTTGTACCCTAACCACATCAATACTAGTGGGATTATTGTTGCTGTTGCACCTGAGCAAATGGAGATGCCGACAGCTAGTTTCTTATACACGCGATAGAGCTCCTTTGAGCCTCGGTGTTATGATGTAATCGGATTCTGATTGATTTACATAGACATGTTGTTTGAATCTCGAGAAGTATTTATCAGCTCGCTCTCCATATATCTTGGATGGTATATCCCAGATATAATCATCGAGAACGATTACAGCATATTTCTCAACCCACGCCTGACAGGGTATTTGAAATTCTCCCGCGGCCTGGATTATCATTCTACCGAATTTGTATTTCTTAGTCCCATACTCGACTCTGGAGTTGCACACAGCACAGAAAGGTTCTGTGCACATAAGTGACATGTATGGGTTATTCGGAAGTTTCATTAATCCAACAACTCTCTCTGTAATCTCTCTTCTGAAATCCCTATCGAACGTATTTACACCTCCTCCGATTTGATTAAAGTTACTTTACCAAAGTTCCTATTCATAATAACCAGAGCGGCTTCGTGCGCGTTCTGACGTTCTGATGCTATACAATCTGTAACTATCCTAAATGGAACTCCTTTGTCAAATAGATCGAAGCATGTGCCTAATACGCAAGCGTCTGATTCCCAGCCTGCTATGTAGGTCATGGTGTTTCCGTGAAGTAATCGAACCAATCCGTCCTCGACGCATGAGTACTTATCATACCTTGTAAATATCTTGGCGTCTTTGAACTTAGTTACCAGAGCATGCCCTCTGTCGTACGCACTGTTCTCTGTATAGCCAAGATTCTGTATGTACGGACTGTCAGGTTCTTTGGAGTTGAGCCACATAGTTTGTATGATATCATCCCAGCCCCCACGTTTAGCGAGCTTCTCAATGGCTGGGACTGTGACCTTTGAGCAGGCAGACTTAAACCCTTTCTGGTAGTCAATCAGTAACAGTACTTTACGCATAAGCATCCCTCCAATCTGACTTATTTAAATAATGCAAGTATTACCGTAACTGCCAATAATATAATGGCTACGGTCCTGAATGCAACTGTGACTTGACGTGAGTTCTCCGTTGGGTTATATAATACACGAGGATTAGATGGGGCGATAAATATAGTGATTGAATCGCCAATACGTGCTCTACATGTAAAAATGCCTGACACGTTATACTCGCTTCCGCCATAAACATAGTTGTATACAGGAGTGTATATTTCAGTATCTGGACCATCCGAATCGTATATATTATGCTTTGTTACTCCAGCGATTACAGCGGATACCTGTTCAGTACATATAGAACGCCGCAGTTCTACATTATATTTGATCACCATAGATACCACTAGAAATATTATGCCCAATACTAAAGGTATGAGTTTAATCCACATATAACTGATTCAAATCCTTTTCATAGTATTACACCTATCAATATAATAGTTGCCATAACAACTGGTACAAAAGCTAATTTCGTATACGGAGCTAAGAATAAACCAAAGCTTACAAGCAAGCATGAGTATGCAACATGTGTTGTGATAATATACATAGACCAGTATGAGAATAGACCAAGTACAGCGGGTGCCACATTAAATAAATGTAACAATGAATCGCGTTCTTTATTCCGTAAAAATACTACCTCCCCATAAACAGCACGAACGAGCATTGGTATAATTAACAATATCAAAGCTACACCTCCAATTGATTAACTCCGAATCCAGCAATCTCGCAAGTAGCATCACTCGTCGGTGTGTATTTCGCTCCGGGAATGGAGGGATGCATAAACTCTAACATGGCGAAATTTGCTACATCTACGAGGTATTCTGTGTTGCCAGTCTCCTTGTATTTCTGGAGACGAATCTCCAGGTTCTTTATAGCGTCCATGCACTTATACTCCCCGTAATTCTTCTTAGCAGGTCCGTATTTATAGAAGCTGTTAATCATGGCTTTCTTACGATGTTCATCGAATGCCGTAGAATATTCTGTCTTTAGTATAGCCACAAAATCATCCATTGTATCTCCTCCTACTCAAGTACGCTCAGCCTTCTTATTTCTATTGTCTAAGTATTCCCGATACGCGGAGCTGAAGTACATCTTCTTCGCCGATCTTCTATTATAAATTCCTTCCAGCGTCTCTATTCCAACCTCAATAGATGGTATCTTCGGGATAGTACTACTATACTTATCCAATTTATCTTTCAAAGTACTAGGCACTGCTCCATTATCAAGCATGAACAAAGCTGCTTTTTCTAGAAACGCAGAAGATCTCTTACTGTTCCGAGCAGGCTCCAATACATCCGATAATATCTGTAATTTCTCATCTACCTTGATAAACTCTTCTAAAGGAAACTCGAAATCATCACTCTTAATTTTAGCCACACTTCCGGTTGTGTAGTTATTGGTAATTACAGCAACTAACGTATTAGGTTTAAGAATCTTTGTAGCTACATACTTCTTGTCGAGTTGTATGTAATTTTGATGAGCAATACTGCCAGCCTTTGCCTTAGACGCTATAACATCCCGTTCTGTCCACTTCTTCTGCGTACTGCTTATATCCTGTAACTGCGTAGAAGTGTAGTCTACGTCTGCTATGGTATACTTAATATCAACCTCAGCCTGAACAGCCGCCGCTAATCGGTGATGCCCAGAGATGATGACATAATCCTTGTTTACAGTGATAGGCTCAATGTCCCACCCGTTCTTACGGAAGCTTGCCACAAGTTTTGCTACATGACGTTCATCTAAGTTTCTATTGTTCTCGTTATCACGGAACTTCTTATAATTTTTCCAACTTGTTACGAAAATCTTTCCAACTACTTTGTCTGACATAATTTCCCTCCTATAAAATAGTAAATAATCGTTTAAATGATTTACTATTGCATCCTCCTATATGATACACCTAAATTCAGACCGAGCCATCTGAACTCAAGTCTATCTATATCGTGGTATCCACAATACATAGTTATGGAGCCCCACTGGAGAGCTGGAGCACTCTCCGCGTGCCTAGGTCGTTAAACACTAGGACTTATTCATCTAATCCTCAGATTAGTTCTGCTGTGTAAACATAACACCGATCTTGGTACCAGTTGGGTCCTTGATCAGCTCAACCATGAACTTAGCAGAAGAACGAACATAAGTTCTCTTACCTGTTACGGAGATAGGCTTAGTGTTCATGTTGTACTCTACAACACCAGCGTCATTGGTAAACAGAGCTGCTGTCCAGTAGGAGTTGCCAGAGTACTTAGTAACAGCATCGGTCGGTGCTGTTGCCGGCTCGTCAGTATCTGCTGTAGCTACCTTTACGGAGTAGTACTTACCAGCGTTTGTACCTGCGTGCTCTCCGGCTTCACCATCGCCGTTACCGCCAGTAACAGTTAACTTCGCACCATACAGATGAGCAGTCTGATCTGCTGCTTTCTGGTCTGCAGAAGTATTGATAACGAATGCAACAGGGCGACCTTCGAAGATCTTAATAGCTGCTGCAACATCAGTACCGGATACAACCTTCTGGTCATAAGCCTGGAACTCGGAGTCACCTAACTGATCCAGTCCATTCTGCAGGGACTGAGAACCGGAAGAGGTAATGTTCTTCATCATAGTTAATAAGCTGAATACGATTGCAATCAGAGCGCAAAGAATAATCAGGATAATACCGACTTTAGCGCCTTCAGAAATATCTGTTCCCATAGTAGTAAAAATCTCCTTTATACTTTTTCATTAGATTTCCACCTACTATGAATGTAATTACCACCCTAGTAGGTGGATTACACAAATAAGTTATTTGATAAACATCATCGCACACACTGCAGCAACTGCTAATACGACAATTACGCCGGCGACGATAAGTAAAACCTTACCATTAAGCTTGTCCAAGATTTTCATCGACAACCTCTCCTTTCTTGATGCGTGTAGGTACTACTCTCAGTGTTTTGCCCGAACCGGCAACGTAGCCATACAGTCGCACATAATCACCCTTCTCAAGGTCCATCATAAACCTTGCAAGAGCCCCATATATACGGCAATCTACACGCACTGAGACCGGATTACGGAACTTCACCATGTACTCCAGCTCAAACTGTAATGACGTACTGCAATCGTTCGTCGGTTTGAGACACGGTTCAGTAGCAACATAACCCTCTATCTTAACATACCTCTTGTCGCGTTCGCTATCTGTAGGATTAACGAACACAGCTTCGAGGAACGAGACGATAGTCGTCTTTTTCAAATTTCTGTCGTTCTTCCTAGTCTTCTTAGGGAAGGCTAGGAGTTCGACGCGCTGTCCTTTGTATTTATCAAAGAAGTGCTGTGACATTACAACTGGAATGTCCGCCTCACAGCATTTAATGGAAGTAAACACATAATGTTCTTTCCCATATTTCTTGTGAGGCTCCATTTTAGTTGACAAATCTCCAACGATCGTATTTATATTTACCTGATTCATTGGTAGTTAATATCCTCCTAAAATCCTGCCTGAGCAAACGCTTTAGTAAACTCGGCAAATCCTAAAATACCAACAGGAGCTAGTATGTGTAATCCGGCTAACGCAAAAATAGGTGCGAGAGCCAGAGGTGAGGCTATCATTCGTTTAGAGTTGATAGTCTGCTCCTGTACCATCTCTCTGATACGCATTATATGAGCACGCTCAGGAACTAAATCAGCAAATGCTTCTTTAACTGATATCTGATGTATTGTGGTTATAAGCTTATCGCACATATGATGGAACTCAGCCACAGTTGACTTTGACTTCAATCTGTTTAGAGCCAACTCCGGGTCAGATGCATACTCGTGATAACAATATCTGAGTGCATGCTGATGTACAGAACTGTTCTTCTCCATCCAGTATAAAACCGACATAGTGTCGAGTGAGGTCTCCATTACAGCCGCAATAATCGTCTGCATCTGAAGTACATCCTCTTCAGCTTCAGCCTTTACCATATATGCACGGAACTTGAGTAGAAACTCTGGTATAAACCAGCCGGCCATTCCAATTCCGTAGCAGATGAGAACGTACCACCATCTGTAGTAAGTGTTGTGGTATTTCTCGTACTTAAGCTTAATACGTGATACCTCTTCAAGTCTGGTGAACTCTGTCGCGTTTGGAAGAACCGAAGATAACTGTGACGACATAACATCATCAGTCTCAAGCGAAGTCTTCTCCATTACAGAACAGTCGTACTCAAACAACCTATCGTATTCCTCAAGTGAGTAGGTCGTTCCGCCGACGAGCGACAATGATTTTGTATTGTTGTAGATAAACTGCCTAGCTGATATAACCATGATTACACTGGCTATTAGTGCCAGGACAAAGCAGATAGTTGAGAATAATACTTTCTCCCCATATATGTATTCCACATCTTTGGAGGACAAGCATCCGCGTATCTTGTTGTTTATCTTGAGAATCACTTTACCTTTCTTTGTTGCTACGTTCTGTACAATACGCTTATACCATCTTTTCTGAAGTAAGTTGTCCACAAGATCCATTCTATCGTTCGAGCGTACATATTGCTCAGAGTTGATATTTGTGATAACATAAAATCCTATGATTGCTAGTATAACAATCGAGAATCTTGATATAAATCCCAGTAATCCATTGTACATAACGGAAGTTCCTGGAATGTTGTTCATAAAGAAGTTCTGAACTATCGACACGCAGAACAACGGCACAATCGGCAAATATTCAAGCATGTTGAACTTGATGTGTATCATGGTGTTCTTACGAACCTCCAAGTCAACCTCATCTTTAATAAGTCCTATGTCAACCTTGAACGACGACTGCCCTCTGGCGTCGACTACATCACCAGTATCGTTTAAGATATAGCATACAGCTGCCAGTGTCTTCAACTGCCTGAACTGACATTTAGCGTAGAACTCGTTAAGTCTATCCTCACCGTCTACAGCTGTACAAATGGAGTAGATATCTTCCATCTGTGACTGCAGCAACTTCCCTTTCTCACATTCAGCGATTGCATCTGGGATATTACCTAATCTTGTATATTCTTCTCGCAGGGATGAAAGGGTTGAGGAGAACTCATTAAGTAACTGCCTTCTTGCTTTCTCAACGTTTTGGTCAATGTATTTGTTCTTTACCATGTACGCGAATAGGAGCAGAAGCAAGGAACTGATAATATCCTTGAATATAATGGTTCCGACAAGCCACACACCTATCATGCAGATCATACTTGCTTTGAAGTAGCGTACTGCTTTGAATCTGACTTCCTGGAAATTGTAGATAGAAAGTCTTGAGAGCATCTCTACCAGACGTAAGTAGTCCTTACGGGTCAGAGCCCAGGTTGAAAACTTCCGGTGTTGCTTGTTTATCTTCGCGTACTTATTAGTATCAGCCTGTCTCTTAGTTTGTTTCGGTGAAAACACCAAGATAGCGATGATTGCTATTGGTGCTATAACCAGTGTAGCTAAGAGTGGCAATAGTGCTGGGTTACTCACACACAAGCACCTCCTCCCCACCACTTCTCAGCGAAGTCAAGGAACTCGTCCACATACTCCTTAGGAAGTCGGGACAAGATATGGTTGGTAAGTGCTTCAGAGAAGAACTGATCCGGTACATACTCCCATGTATTCGTGTCGAAGTGTAATATGTTCCTACAAGCAAATCTCTTATTCTCAGTGATCTTCTCGTAGTAACGCTTCTCGTTCTCCGCACGGCAATACTCAACTCGTTTTGGGTCGATAGGTAAGTAAGCGATATGGTTATCAGTACGAACAATCTCTGTGAATCGTTCTATGTATCGGTTTCCGTTAACATCGTAATCCAGATGAATGTCGACCTTAATAACATCGATAACCTGTGGCTCTACCGTATCAGGCGTCGCAGCACCGTTTGAGGATGCAACGATAGAGTTGGTGATGGCCTGTACCAAGTCTTCTGTTCTGTTAGCGTGGTGCGAGAAAATGGTGAAGATAGAAGCTACCTGACCCATCTGAATCATACGTGCCGCGATAACGTCGGTCGCAACCTCACCTACGATTGAGATAGCCGCGTCGGATTTCTTAAGAGCATCCTGAAGCTCAGCAGCTGTACACCAGTTTGTCTCCTGTAATGACAGGATGTTTCGGTCGGTGTAGATTTCTCGTAGGTACATCTCGAAGGTCATCTCCAGGATACGGAGAGTAAGTCGCGCATCAGCAGCACCGATGGCGTATTTCATCATGGTTGTTTTACCAGAACCCTGACGCCCGGTAAAGCCACATGTAACCTGACCTTCCATGAGGTAACGTATGAGTTTGAACGGAATAATAGCATTCTTGTATTTATGAATGACTTCTCCATTTTCATCAACTTTTGGTTTCTTAGTATTCGGGTCCATAACTAGCGGATCGACAAGTCTTTCCAAAGTCATTTCACCCAAATCGAACTTACGGATAAATACAGCCCAGTACTCAGCTACTGGCGGACGAACTGCAAGTACACGCGACTGATCATACATGTTGTTGACCAAGTAACCCCTCTTTTCAGTAAGAGGTCCTGGATTGCCATAACGGCAAATCAACTGTACAACCCTTCGGGCCTCATGTTCACTGTAGAAGTTAAAAAAGCTTGCGTGTATATACTTACCAGAGTAATAAATCCACACAGATGCAGAAGCCTTTGCGACTTTTCTATCCTTGTTTAATATATCGGCAAGAACTGAACCTGACGTACCAAAGTTCAATCCGTCGATTGTCATGTCTCGGAGTGTATCAATACATCCGAACCCCTTATACCTCTCATACAGTAACGTTGAGAAGATTTCGAGCTTATCAAGATATGGGATCTCAAAGTTAATCTCGTTCCTGTACATCTCATTGAGCTCTTCCAAATCCCAGCGATAGTGCGGTATAGTACCATCCTCGATTTCGTACTTAACATCATCTACATGATACTTAGAGAACAGGTACTTGATTACACCTTTCTTGATCTTCGGATCTTTGGACAGGTAGTATGCAAGTATCTCCCACTTTATCATTGGGTCGATGAACGGGTTGTTGAGATCGAGAACATCATCGAGTTTCTCATCGTCTGGACATACTTCCTGAACAATTCCTTTAATAAGGTCTTTGACGATAATCTTCTCTTTCTCTATTCCATACACACAGTCACGCATAGCTTTCTGTACGCGCTTTAATCTGGCATACGCTCTTTCCCATTCTTCTCCATCTTTACCGTAGATGTTGTCGTCCTTGAGCATGTCGACTAACCGGAGTTTCACCATCTCCAGAAGTCTATCCATTGTGAGTCTATCCTCACGCTTTACTTCTTTACGCGAGAACTTCCTCTTATTGTACATGAGGAATGTTATGACCAGGACAGCTATAAGGGTTATCCCTGCTAATAGCCATTGTGTCGTCATATTACTTCTCCCATTTCTGCTTTCTTCCAGTAAGTGCACACAGCCATGACATCAGCTGCTTAATGTCGTTTCTGATATTCAGAATACGAGGGTCCTTGTCGTAAGTGTAAGGTACGATCTCGGACAAGAAATACTCATTGCACGATTTGGTTATGAACGGGTTGTAATGTAACGTACACGTATTCTTTGGTGCAAATCCAATTCTCTTAGAGTACGGACGCACTCCGATGATGTTCTCGTCGAACCTGTTGATTACGATAAATACAGGCTTGTCTTTCGGCCAATATTCTGAATCCTTCCAGGCCTGTAAAGCCTCGATGGAAACATTATCTGGGTTGACGATAAAACATACTGCATCTGAAACTTCCATGAGTTCCTGTGCACTCTGATCTTCGATAGACTCACTAATATCACACAGCACTAAGTCTGCCGTGATATTCGTGTACACATACTTCTGAACCATGAGCGCTTCTTCGTTTGTGATTGTCTCCGACACAGTATCCATAAGATAGAAGTTCGGAGCTACCTTGATTGCAAATTCATCGAGTTCATCAGAACTGATCGCTTTCGCCTGAAGTAATTTAACTACCTGCGAAATAGAACGTGTTCTGTCCTCTGTGTACTCTATCAGGTTCAGGTAGATTGGTAAAGTACGCGCCTTGCTCGTGTACGTAACCACTGTCTTCCAGTCCTGAGTAAGAGCTGCTCCCTGTGCGAGCATTGTTGTAACAACTGAACAACCACTTCTGTTAAGCGGCGAAAGAATAGCTAATCTCATTACGACTTACCTCCTAACGCCTTCAGCATGGTCTTCTCTGGAATACCGATATCTGGCGCCAGAATCTTTGCAACCATTGCTGATAATTTAGAGTCGATTGCTAAGAGTGTCTTTCGAGACTCCACCAACTCTACATTCTTGAACATGTTTGTGGAATAAGGAACCATGTTCTTCTTTCCGAATCCAAGACCGATAGTAATATAGTCTCCCTCTTCTAAGTAATCCAGCTGCTCCTTTTCCCATTCGGACATACTGTCACCAGTTACGTAAACAATCAGATCACTTGTCGCATCAATCTGATTGTCGTATATAACGAACTCATAGTCCTCTGGTTCGTAACCGACCGCCTGCATCGCTTCGTCAGGCGTCTTATCGGTTACTACAATGAACGTGTTCTGGAAATGCCCAGCGTATACTTCGACGTCCTCCTCTGGCTCCTCGATTAACCGTTTATAGTGACGGTCATCGGAAACCAGAAGGACGTCTCCCATATACTGGCATATACGAAGTAGGGTATACATGAACGGTCTCTTGTCGGTTTCTCCAATAACAGAGATAATCATGTTAACCTCCTGTATTTTTAGCCAACTACATCTGGTGCTTCTGTACTTTCCTCTGGCGTAGCAGTCTCCTCTGGAGCGTCAGTTTCCACCGGGGTCTCTACAGTCTCCTGCGTAGCGGTCTCTTCGGTACTTGATGTAGTTTCTTCCTCAGAGGGAGAACCATCTAACTGGATATCCACATCCTGTACCTCATATGTATCTTCCTCTCCCTCAGCGTTCTGCTGTTCACGTAAATCAACATTAACATCAGACATAATATCAGATGTGTAAGTGTTACGTCCAGAAGAAATAAGACCTGCATCTTTCTGTAAAGAATCCTGCTCTGTACGCAGCTTGCCAAACTCAGCATCGATAGCCGGACGAGTAGTAGATACCATCTGGTCGAATGCTTTGTTTGTGATATTTGGATCCTGCTGTACTGCTGACTGTACTTCTGCTGTCAGAGTGTAATATGGCTGTGCCGGTTCCTGTACTCCAGGTTCAACATACTTCTTGAAGTACAACCTAGCACCTCTGCTTGAGTTCAAATACCAGTCAACTAATGCGGACTGATAAGTGTGCCACTCTTCTTCTGTCATATACATCTTGACGGTCTTATCGTTGATCTGCATAACTCTCTTGTGAGGAAGAACGATATAATCCTGTCCCCAAGGTAATGTAAGGTTGATATCGACATAATCACCCTCACGCATACCTACTACCCAAGAGTTCACAACAATATCCACGTCACGCAAAGTATCATCGTATTTCTCAGCCATAACTAAGTCCCGAGTAATCGGGGTGCCAGGCTTTACGTTGATCTTAAAGTACTTTCCTACAATCTCGGATGGGTTCTGTACATAGGAATCTCCAACCAGTGAGGACGGAACACTGATAACCTGCAGGCCATTGTCCTGAATTACCTGTCCAGTAGTATCGTTGTCGTAATGATTACAATACTCCTCAGTTACGGTGTAACAGTCTACGCTAGGGCCTAATGCGTCTAGTGTCGCTGTCAACTGAGAGATCTCTCCCTCGAACTTCTCCGTGATTGCCTTGGTTCTGAAATGCATAACAGTAGCCCAAATACCGGACACTAATATAGCAGTTCCAAGTACACCAAGAATTACCTTTACCTTGCCACTCATGTTAGCCTCCTTTTAAAGTAATTTGATACCAAGCACTAACATGATTAAGATGAAGAAGAAGTAATACCATGCGTGCTCCGTTTTCTTAGTCACCTGCGCTAGGCAAGTGCTGACTATGAGAGTAACGAACATATCACGCAAGACATTTGATAATGTGATTAACATATCTGCGCTAAGACTCTCACCTCATCTTTCTCCGGCAAGGTTTGAAATCCGTACGCATGCGTATAGATATCCTGCAAGGTTAGATATTTAACATCTACGCAGGCGATACCATTTACTTTGGACCGGTTTACGAAATAAGCCACATTCTCCTCCAAAGTAAATGATGGATTGAAACTGAAGCGCCGGTAATTAAGCTGGTCTGCCCAAGTACCTGAAGAAATCCCTATATTAAATTTCTTTAAAGGTTCTTCGGCTGCACGACACGCTATAGTGTAGGTATCTTTGCAATCACGGATTAAATATTTGTAAATACACAAACAATCCGTGACATCAGCTTCAAAGTAATAAACATAAGATTTGTCATTAAGATACTGACTGAAGTATCTCTTGGAACCCTTCTCGGATTGGCTTCTATAACCTTCCGGTAGGATAGCATGTTTCCAAGACCAGTTGTTGACTTCCACTTCGTTGTTGCGGAAACCATAGACTTCCCAGAACAGGTTGAGTATTGCTCCTCGTATCTCAGTCAACACCATATTAGAGTGGTGATGCTCCATACCTCTTTTTGTAATAGCTTTCTCAAGACCTGCTTTAACAACTTTAGCACCAGCGAGGTGCTTTGTTATGAATTCTTTCACCTCGCTACAGTACTGTGTGGTGTCCTCAACCGGACCAACTCTCCAGTTGTTTCCAGACATTTCTACAATTGACAAGATGTATCCGCCGGGATCTCCAACCACAAGAGCACAATTCGTCTTAGACGGATCAATAGCCACCACTACTTCACCTGTGTAATCTAAGCTTGGAACTGTATCTCCATGCTGGAATCCCCGGCTGGGTCCGTTAAAGAGTTTATACATCATCTAGCGGGCCCTCCAACTCTTATCGTGGAATCGGAGGCTAACTCTTGAAGTGCTAAAGACACTAGGTACAGCGCCTGATCATTCTTCGTAGTAGCTGTGAAATTAGTCACATCTCCGATAGTGTAACAAGCTTCTTCCGTACACGCTAAGTACGTGTTCATGTCGATAGGTAATTCGAGGATACTTGACTTCTCAGTTATGTGCAATACACCGTCAGGGTCCATCCAAGTATTGTTTTTACGCGCGTCGATAAACCTATGCAAAAGCTTGATGTGTATAAGTAAACGGCTAAGCTCACCTACTTCGTCCAGCTTCAAATCATAATTGAAAGCAAGCTGCTCTTCGGGCAATAAGCTATCATAGAGATACTTAAATTCCTCAGGCGACATAGTCGATACTATCTTGTAATTCTCTTGGGAGTGAGGTGTGTTGAAATACTCCTTAAACTGCTCAAACATATCATTTCCTCCTTGTACTGAAAACTAGCTGTAAATACTCAAAACCAAACAACAGAGTAGCTACGATAAGAATGCACTCCGGAATTACGAGCAATTCCGGAAAGATTCCTACACGCCTGGCGATGTGTATAACAATAGCAATCAGTGCTGAAATAAGAGTGTTTTTATAACGCCTCTTTCTCTTAGTATTGTAGTCTATAGACATACACTGATACAGCAATACATAACAATATAAGAGATACAAGTGAGATTCCCAGTACGAAACGCAGCACCTTTAACTTAGATGCGGAGTGGGATAACTCTGACTTTGTTTTCATCTCTAAATCATCATAGTATTTCACTGTCTGCCTCCCTTCCTATCCACGGCTATTGATAAACATTTGCAATTTGTCAATGTCCGGTGGGTATTGTGACATAATGTAATCGAGTTCGATCCAATCGTCGGGAGAACGGGCTAACGCACAAGCTTTTGCGTAAGCTACTCTGTAAGCAATATCTTTGTCATTCACCACAACAGTTTTCGGCTCGAATGACAATTCCTTCTCTAGTGTAATCCCGTATAAACGGGCAAGGCTCCGTTCAGCTTCCTCATAGTCGTGAAGACGATAGTTAAGCATATGTAGCCTAACTACGTCTCCACCCAACACATGGCAAGCACCGAAACAGGAGAAATAATTTTTGTCAGCACGGTAGGAGAAGGACTGACCGTGTTGCTCGTGATGAAACGGGCAAGGCTGCTTTGGATTTGCCCGTAAATCAACTTTAGGGTTTACATAGTCATGCCAATAATCTGGTATGGCTATCATTTTTTCCAAGCGACTTTTCATTTCTACCTCTCAATGATATATGAACTATCCCAGTTAGGTTTTAGAAACGTAACAACAAAATTTTTCGTACCAGCTACTTTGTGCACGCGTAAAATCACATCAGTAGGAACATCCGCGGAGTCCTCTACACTACGTGTACGAGCTATCCAGAATAAGTGAGTCAAACTCTTACTATCAAACACATCAGTGACTGACTCGTCTTTGTCACGCCAGCTAGATGGCCATTGTACTCTTTCACACAACCAATCCGTCGCTGCGAGTACAGCATCCCCTGGCCCACATACTTTAATGCCTTCATTTACTTTCAGACTTTTGCCTGTTCTAAGTTTAATTGAAATCATTATACACTCCTATGCTAATTTATCAAGCAATCTTTTAATGACCATCTTTGCTACTTCTAAATCAGTAATTTTACTGACCTCACAATACTGATCAAATGTATCATATCTCTTAGATAGAATTGTTTCCAGCGTCTTATCAGCTTCTTCATTGATTCTAACCTTCTCAGTAAAATCTATCATGGATACACTCCTTAAATATTATAATACTGCGTGAATATCTCAAAATCGGATAGTGATTGTAAACTATGTGGTAACTTACACCTTATCCCATCCGACACAGGTTTGATGTAGTACTTGTTAATAATATCAAGCAATACTGTAGATATCACTATCTAATACAAAATCTGAATCATATCTAGTAGACGCTTCAAATTCGTACATATACTCAGCGCACATCCTAACAATCTTAGGTATTTGTATCTTATTTTCACCACAGCATCGAATTAGTATTTTATGATTATGCGTACTCGACACATCCACACTGTTAGTGTGTAAAATAAACTTTAAAGCAAACTCACCACACATTGCTAATTGAAAAGCTGCGTTACATTTAAATACAATACTTTTCTGAGACTTAAGTAAATCGGCAGCCTCTCTGTATCCAAAACATCTCTCAGCTAGAAAGATTGCCTCCTTGTCTGTTATCATATAGTGTAATCCCTCCCTGCAAAGCTTCTCGTACCGTACCGATGGGCTCCGATATATCTTTGGTGGAACTGATGCCTAAGGTTGCATCGTAACATGAATCTGGAAATTCATCTAGTAAAGTGATAGACATGTCATAGCCATACTGAAACTTATCATTGTAAAATAGTAATAAATCTAAAGCAGACTCTTCTGTACATCTATCGCTTAATGCCGTACCAAAAAGTACAACCTTGTCTATGCTTGTTAACTTAGGGAACATCTCTAAGTACTTATTGAGTTTATCTACCTTTATGTCCGCAACCATAACAGTCTTACCTGTCTGCGCTTTAAATGGTACAAGTTTACACATAATATACCCTCCTTAAATAATGTAGTACTGTGTGAATATCTCATAGTCGCTATATAACCCTGATACACCACATGGAAGCTTACTACGTAAATATTCTACAACGACTAATCCAAACCTCTCCTCATAAGTAACTCATTTCATCATTGTCTATATACATTGCTTTATATTCCTTATTATCTCTCAGAAATGCATATATGCTATACCACATGTTTGAGAATTCTCCACCTAGCCCATACCACGTAATCAATGCCGCTACTTTGTATAAAGTTGTATTATCTTCTGTTTGATAGATATGCACACACTCTGAGACATTCTTTATCTCCTGTATACATTCTCTTATACTTGTAATTCTCTCCGCTGAGTACCATTCTTCCTCGTAAGCATATTGCTGAAAAGAATTACTGTAATCCCACTTATTCAATTTAGCATGACACAGTAGTTTGTTGTTGAACTCTATTCGATACTCCCCATGTATCCACAAACTGTCATTAGTAGTGAAGCACACCTTTCTTATATCACATATACTCGCTTGCTCACACAACTCCATACTGTCTGATTGCATAATATTAAGTAGCCCGTTTAAGTCTGTATAATGGTATAACCTATCCAATGTATTACCTCCTGTCGCTGTCACTTTCTACCTCTAACCGCATAACGCTCCCTCTATGATGAAGTCTCACATGAGCATCTTCTAGCATACCTTTTAATATTTCCATCAATTTCTTTACTCATAAGACTCCCCCTATCCCAACAGACCAAGTTCACGAAGTAAAACTTCCCTATCTCCTGTATAGTTATCACGAATGGATGGCGGTACTTCACTCCACAAAGCATCAATCTTAGAGGTGTCTTCCAGCATTGGACGTAACAAATGATACTGATTCACAACCTGAGATTTCAAGAAATCATACATAGGTAGAGGGTCTTCTGTTCTATCAAATTCCTCTAATGCAAGGTAATAATCTTCCTTATTATCATTCATGATAATTACAGGAGGGTGATTACGTGATACAAGAAGGTAATTCAAAAGCCATCTCCCTACTCTCCCATTGCCATCAGCGAATGGATGGATTGACTCAAATAAACAGTGGAACACAGCTGTGAGCTTTAGTGTATCTGAGTCTTTCTTCTCTTCTAATAACTCACACAGCTCTGTGATCTGAGATTCAACTTCTGCTGGCTCAGTTCCGGTGTCACATACACCAATACAATAATCGTGCTTCTTATATTGTCCGGCACGCTCACCGTTATCATGATACCTGTGCTTGTCAATAGATGCTTTGAGCAGAATCTCATGTGACTTCTTGATAAACCATGGAGTGATCTTCTGTCCGTCTTTTAAAGCGTTATTGTAAAAGTCAGCGAGTGTTCTGTTGTTGAGCACAGAGAATAAATCTCGAATATCTCCAGTGTACCCAGCCACATACTCGTTTTCCAGTAATTCATGCGTTCTGTGATACGACACATTAATTCCCTCAATCTTGGAAATCTCGGAAGTGAGAACAGTAAGTAAGTTCCCGGAGAATATGTTTGCAGGTAATTTAGCTTTTTGCCATTTCTGAACAATCTCTTCGTATGTCATATGATCTCCTTTCCTACACAAAATTCATTTGAATGTTTGAAACTGAAAATTTCATCTGATGTGAGCAACAACTTACGTCCGCACTCCGGACAAGTAAACTCATACAGACTATCGAATATATGGTGTATCTCTGCACCTTGCTTATGAGCGCACCAAAGCGTATTGAGCACGCCTATAGTATTTAAATTAACGTTGGTAACTCTGAATAACTTATAGGCTGTCTCTGGTAGCATAAAAGTACCATCATAAAGTTTTAGCAAAGATCCCATCTTAGTTTGATTTACAGCGTCAATTACGTTAGTACTCGCAGGTGCTACTCTATCTGTAATATACTGTAGAAACTCATAAACATTCTCTTCTGTGAACTTGTAGGTACGTATTATTCTGGGCAATGTCTGTGCACTTAAACCTAGTCTCTGGCTAATAGCGCTAGCAGACAAACTTCCACCTTGATAATTATAGGAGATTGGCTTTCTACGAGCATGCTTATCCATCTCTCTCAACACAGCTTCCGCGTCTTCCCGACTAAGACCTTTTAGTCGGCGGTCTACTACGGATGCGTGCGACTCCAAGTAATAAGCTATACCAGCACAATTAAGTACCATATCTCGGAAGACATATACCTTTCCTGTAGTACTAAATGCTAAATCTACAGTCCTACTAACATCACCTTCTAAACTGTGCACAACTTTATAGAAACGGACGACGTCAGTATTGAGTATCCGTAGTACGCAATATGCGTTAGTTGCCTTTCCGTGATAAAGTATCGTAGTATCTCGACACCATATATGAGCATCTAACAGCTCTGACACATCTTCACCAGCTGGAATACCATGTAACCACTGACACACTAAAGTACGCTTACTACCTACTGTCTCTGAAATAGTACTTATATCTAACTCATGATTATGATATATGTACGTTTTAACAGCACGTAAAGTATTTTTATCAAACTGCCTCAGCACGGCTTCAGCTTCAGCACGGCTTATCCCTTTGGTACGATTCCACACAATACTTTCTGTAACTCCAAGATAATAGGCGATACCTCTGCGATTCAAGACTTTCCCTCGAAACGTAAATACAGTACCGACTGTGTCGAAGTTCGAATCAATAGCTTCACTCGTGTCTCCAGTCAAATGACTAACTACATTATAAAAATCTACAACATCTGCGTCTATACCTGACAGCACACGATACGCCTTGGTCTGTTCCCCATAGTATATGATATCAGCATCTCTACACCACAGTTTAGCAGTTATCACTTGTGTAATATCTGTATATGCTTTATATGGTTTTAACCACTCATACACTGTTGGAGTAGCAACTCCGATCTCCTCAGCAATACTTCTCGTAAAAGAAAGTTTACCATTGTACACATATAACTGTTCTGCTTTGCTCTTAATCCCAGTAGCATATAATTTTTGATAACGTGTATCTAATTGTTCTTTAACATCAGATATCGCATCACACGCTCTAAGCCAGTTGCGCATAGTAGCTATACTGATATTTGGGTAATGCTTAAGTATAGCACTAGGTCGTAACATCTCTCCGTTGTAATTGTAAGTGTTAGCCATATTCTTCTCCTATCATCGTAGGTTATTGTTGTACTTATCTGCCAGTCGCTGCTGGTAAGTACTGTTGTTAGTTGGGTCATACTCTGGGACATAGTCAGAGTCTCTTAACTTTCCGCGTTCAGCTATGAATCTCAAAGCTGTGCCTAAATTGATCTTCTGTGCTTTGCATACATCTGCTAAGTTTACCTCGGGATGTATCTCATATATCTTGCATAAAGTAGATAATCCTTTATACTGCGAGACCTCAGCAGCGTAGCGTAATTTATCGAGTAGTAACTGATAACGTACTTGGTGTCCAGACATGTGAACTCGAGCACGTTCAGCATCACGCCAATCTGTACCAACCCTAGTACCAGGTAACTGGTGTGCAGCTATTTGCCTGTATACTGCTGCTAGTGGATTTTCAACTCTGAAATCGTTGATAAAGTTACCGACTAAATCTAAAACGAACATATCGTTGAAGTTAGCAACGGACATGCATCTCCCTATCTGTTGCGTGTACTTAACGGGCGAGCTTGTTTTTCTCTGCATCACTATTCCAGTTAAATCGTCAAAATGATGTCCTTGTGACATCATATCCACACACAGAAAGGCATCGACAGCGTTCGGCCTCTTATGCAAAGATTGGATATACTTTTGATTTTTGGGATGCTTTGATGTAATCGGAATTATATTAATCTCAAAACCTGGATATACATTATTCAGCGCGTCCTTCCAATCCTTAACACCCACTTCATCTACCGTTTTAATGTCTGGATAATACACAATGTATTTAGCGTAATTGTTATCAAGCTGTCCTGACACCGTAAGCGCATAACGTAATAGGGCATCCAGATTATCTGGGTCTTTCAGAATACGTTTATCTTCGTCGGATGCCCACTGCATTAACTCCTCAGAAGGCGGTGTTACGTCTGCAGCAATATACCAGGGCAACTGAATTAATCCGTCACTTACCGCGTCCCCTAATGTGTATGGAAATACACTACACTCATTAAAGAACTGCTCCGTAACTGAGATACCATCAGCTCTCACATCCGTAGCTGTACCGCCTACCACTTTGATTCCTTGTTTAATACAGTAGGAGACGATAGGATCCCATTTCTCCCTAACTGTTTTAGCGCCCATGCGGTGACTTTCATCAAAGATGAGAATATCGATATCCTTATCTTCAAGATACGTTATAACAGAGCTCGCTGCTGTTCTAAAGAGTTTCTGATAGGACATGAGCAGGACATCTTTACCATCAGTCTCAGTCTTAATTTTGTTCTTAATATCGTCAGTGTCGTAGAAGTATAGCACAGTTTCATCTGGATGCTCCCTGATATATCGTAGAAATATCGTAGTTTTACCCATTCCAGTGCAGCGCTCTACATTACACAGTTTTCTCTCATTTAATAGCCGACACATATCATCGTATGTAGCGTCCTGAACTTCTTTTAATCTTATCTCCCGCTGTAACATAGTACAATCTCCTTCTTTTTCTGATGCAGAGGAGGTTATCCTCCTCTGCTTATTTTATAACTATTGCGCCTTTGTTCTTGACACATTGGTTACCTGTACAGATCTCTCTATACCGGGTTTAGGGATAAACCAAATACAACTGAAAGCTGGCTGTATAGGTTTAAGTGCTAAACAACTTTTATCGTTAGATACATGTAATACTTCAAACACAGCATCCATATTGGTTGCATATTCTGATACTACTGCGTCAGTACCAAAAATTACTCCAAGAAACTTAGGCTCTGATACTTCCAGCTTTCCCTTAAGTATCGGAGTATTCTGTCCGTAAAAAGCTGTAGCATCTACTTCTGCACCATCCGGCAAAGTAAGAGTAGCTCTTGCCTTTACAGGCTGACCCTCCACGTTACTAGTTAACCAGTCTAAAGCAATATCCCTGTATTCTTTATTAGTGGAAACAACCTGTACATAATTTTTAGCCATTACATATCTATTTGGACGTAATCTGAATTTTAACATAACTTGCATCTCCTCTTATTTGTAATATTGGTTACTCATACGAGAATGCACATGTTCACTAATGTCTGGCTTGTGCGAGCACAGGGGGGGGGGGGATTTATAAAATTACTTACCATCGTCTACAGATAGTTTAATTAAAACATTTACTGCTGTATAAGCAGATACACCAAGCACTAGAGCTACTACAGCTATACCTACTGGAGTACCAAGAGTGCCATAGAAAGCAACGTTGTTAACGCCACGGAACTGCTCGGATACAGCACCATTATAGTTATAAATGCAAAAAGCAATCGCCGATAATGATAACACCAAAGACAATGCAGAATAGACTTTAATTTTCTTCAGCATCAGAACTCGTCTCCTTCCTTAATAGAGTTTCTGCGTACATTATTGTACCATCTGTCCTGTACCTCACACCCCACACAATCATTTCACCCACCTCTGATGGGACGTACCTAGGTATGACTTGTACATCCATACCATCCCAGGTAGCTTTACCTCCAGTCATTACGGTAATACGAGAATCCGAATCCAGAATCTCTAAAGTAAATTCCTGAGGCTCTATTTCTATAGCTGTAGTTCGATAAAACTTATCTTCATATCTTCCAAGCGCCATCGATATAGTATCTGAATAAAAAGTTACCACAGCGTAGATTGCAGACGACACCACTAACAAGCTTATAAGTAAAGTTATAATCTTAGTTAACGGCTTCATCATTCTGAATACTTTAATCATTCAACACCTTCCGTATGTATTTCGGAGTTCTATAGTTCCACTCTGATAATTTAATACCAGAGTTCCTGCTAGCTGCATGTATTATAGTACCGTTACCTATATACATAGCAACATGGTTTACAGTACCTTCTACGTTAGCGTAGAATATCAAATCTCCTGGTTTCATCTCAAGGGAGCTTATCTTACTTCCACTGTAACACTGTTCGTAAAAGACACGTGGGAGCGTTATATCTGCGACATGCTTGTATACGTACTTAACGAACCCTGAACAGTCTGCTCCTGTGTGCGGATCATTACCTCCCCACACATACGCATTCCCAAGAAACTGCATTGCGTACGTCACTATATTCTGCCTAACAGATGAATAAGAAGATACATCATAGGTAGGATTAGCAGTATCTAACCCATAACACAATTTAATACAGTCATTGACCTGTATATAACCGGTTCCACCGTCTAGATCAATCTGTACCCAGTTACCGTCATCAGCCATCACTGTGTATGTTCTGCCAGCAGTAGGTTTCTCCCAAACTTTGGAAGTGGTATTCTTACTGGAGTACACAGTTGTCGGAGATAATACATAAACACGCTTTGTCGATAAAGAGTTAGCTAACTGCATATCTGTCGATACGTAGTCCTTCATTATGTAGCCACTAACTCCTCCAGATCTAACAGCGTACCATTTATCTCCAGTTGACAATATCTCCACAGCTCCATTGTTCTGTACAAGACCTACTACTTTGCTGGAACTTGATGGCTGTTGACGAATATTACAATACTTTGGACACTGAACAACTCCGAGATTATCGTACTGATCGGTTACTGGCTCGTATGCATTATCCGCAAAAGATGTAATACTACATATAAGCGTCAGCACTACTGCCAGTAATCCGATACGTAATCTCATTACTTCTTGCTCCGGATATACCGCACAGCATTTGTTGCCCTGCCATCTTTCCTGATCACAGTAAAACTCTGATCAGCACAAGCTTCCTTGTATATTGATAGTATAGCGCTCTTCAGGTCATCTACATTAGCAACCTCAAAGCAAGATAAAGCGTCAATATCGTAATTGCCTTTCATCTGTCTCTTGAGTTCCCACTGCATCTTCTCTTCTTCACTATATATGCAATCCACGATAGCCCTTGATAGTTCATTCATATAAAAATCACCGTGCTCTTTAAAAGCACTCCAAAGGTTATCCTCGGTAAGCTTGCCATCTGCTCTGCACCCTAAGATAATTCCAAACAAATCTCTGCACGCTCTCGCTTTTTCAGTAGACTTTGTAACACCGCTGAGGGTCAATGCCTTAAGCGCACATAATACTTTGTACGAACACTGAACATCTTCTCCTTTTAATTTAAGGATGCCATCTTTAGGTTCGGTCTCATTATACAATGATGTATATAAATTACCAAATACCATATACGTACCAAACGGCTGCTGGTCTATCTCCGACAAATCAACAGGTTTGTACTTATCTGGAGCACCATCTAAGTGTCTAGGCTTAGATAGCATCTCCTGTATCCGACTTGTGAACTCCGTGTCAAACTGTTTACCGTTCGACGTCACTCTGTCCTGTACACGGAAATCAGTAATCATGCAAATCTCCTTTCAGCACCTAAACCTCTTGTGGTGCGTTCTGATAAAAATAACAAAATCCTAATCTGGTATCAATAACAGTAGTACCAAATCCTTCTGTTCCACGTTTCTTCGGCTGAGACACTCTCATCTTTTGCTGAGCCTCCATAGTTGCCGTTCGAGTTAATGCCAAGTTCTGGTCTGTATGCTTATAAACAACAATACCACCTTGTGCCATCTCCGGAGTGATCTCCTTGTCAGCTTTACCAGCAGCAATACCTTCCCTGTTCAGCTGTGAAACTGCCAGCCCACACTTTCGAGTAGAACGCATATAGTGTTTCATCTTTCGATAAGATTCTGCGATAACCTGATAATCAAGTTTCTCCTTATGGTACTTATCTGGTTTCTGCATAATAAGTCCCATGTAATCTACAATTACCAAGTCAAATGGTCCAAATAATTTATCGTCTTTTCTGAACACCTGCTCGAGGGTTTCATAGTAAAGATCAGTATTGATGATCTTTATCTTACCATACTTCCCTGACTCGAATAGGTCAATTCTTGCTGCTGTGACTTTATCCTGAAGTTCGGGAGGTACTCTATTGAACTGGATCATTCCGCTGCTTATCTGTATATTATACAGAGTAAATACATGACGAGCAACTAGCATAGATATTGCTTCTGCTTCTGTCTGCTCCAGCTGATAGTACACAACATTCTTCTTGTAAAGTACTGCTGTTCTGTATGCCATTACTCCAAGTGCGAAACGCGTTTTACCTGTACCAGGCTGAGCCTCGACACTAAATAGCTGAGTTGTGTAAACTCCGCTTATATCATCGTCAATTACTCTTATCCCAGTATCTGTTACGAAATTAAAATCGGTTGTCCCTACTTCCCTTAAAGCTACATCTTCCAGCTGGTCGATATGTTCCTTACTGTAAATGTCCCGCAATAAGATAAGCCTATCAAGCGCATAGTCTACGGTAGCCTGCGAGTTATCACTAGATGAAAGTACTTCATATGCTTTACCTAGTTCCTCTACTGTGCGCTCACTAAGCCGCTGTGACATGTATGCGTCTGCAGCGACAGGGAAGTCCTGAATATCTGAAGAATAAGATTCTAATATACTGAATTCATTCTGCAGATACTCTGTTGCTACCTGATAAGCACTCTCGAGACCAGTTGGTTCGTCGTAACTTAAGTTGTCTGTTCCCGGGAGTTTTACTCTTGTTTCTATCAATATTTTACGTAGTTCTGTAGATAGGTATACGGAGAAGTACTGCGATTTCATTGGTACTCCCAATCTTGCACAGTACTCACAATATAATCTCATGATGAAGTCTTCTCCCTTGAATTCGAAAGAAGGAAAAGTATCTACAAACCACAAGATATAACCTACCCTACGACCATCGTCTTTTGCGTCTCTGCTTATGAAATGACTGAAGATATCATGCATCGAAAACTATTCCTCTTTCCCGAGCGAATTCATTTACTGCTTCTTTAGCTAGAGCATCGGCTTCATGATTACCCACCGCTCCACCTTCGGAAACAGACTTGTGAGCGTTAACATGATGGAAACTTATTTTATATGTTTCCATATACGTACGCATAGTGTCTCTGTACAAGAGTGTCTGCGGCCTATTAGCTTTCTGTTTCCCAGTAACCCAATCTTCCACACCATTCTGATCGTAGTAGATATCGATCTCGTTATATTCTGGAAACTCCTTGTCGATAAAGTCCATAAAGCCGAGTACAGCGCACAGCTCTCCAGCAATATTCCACATAGCTGCCCAATCCGAGTTGTTATCGGCCCACTTCATTCTTACCGGTTCTGCTACCCCCTCGAATAACGCAAATATACCACAACCATAAATACCTCCCTTGGTTGTCTTTCTAAACGAACCGTCGGTATAAATTGTACACCGCATATATCATACCTCCTTACTGGACCAGCTATTAACTTCAATTGTTGTTAACGCTCCAGACCCTTTCATATTTTTCAGTGAACCTTTTTGATCAGCTGCACTTAGATAGCTCCAGTTACCTTCATAGAGTAGGATAGTGGAATTACCTCTACGCACTCTTCTTGATATAAGTAAAGCTGCTGAGTCAAATACATCGTAATTCAAGATAGCCGGGATATAAGCGAATAGATACGGTACTGAGTATAAATCCAATATATTATCCGCATCGAGTGATTTGTTCTTCCCATACTCCAAGTCCAGCATCATACGCTTAATCTCAAGCAGATCGTATAAAGGGAATACTGGAATATTTCTTCTGAATAACTCCTGTATTGCACTGTACGCCATAACACTCTTACCTGTCTGCTGTGGTGAACAGATTAGTGTATTTTTACACTTATACCGCAAGGATGTTATCTGTGAGTACAAGTCTCCCATATAAGCACGGTATGCAGGTCCCATAGACGATGGAAGCATTAGCGGGTCGAATCTAACACCTCTATAAGTTTCTGGTATTTCCAAACACACAACATCTGCGAATAAATCACTTTCCCGTGTTTTGCAATCACATGGACTTCCATCGAGCAGAACTCCAGTTCCTCCGCATTTAGGACAATATGACATCGTGACCTCCTATGTTACGTTCTTCCTCTGGAAATAAAGATAAAATCTTATCGGCCTTAAGCTCCCCTTCCAGGTGGTCCGTAGGAAATGCTGTGTTTAAATCTCTTCCCTGATAGTCTTTAATTTCTTCAAACATAGTTGAATCTCCTATCTTAAATATTTGTATTTCGCAGAACAGGCACACCTTAACTCTCGTAACATATTACTTGTAAGTTCAGGTACCATATAACGTCCTTCTGCGCATCTAAGTATCGGCGCATCTTTTGTAAGCTGGTTCAACACTAACACTTCTCGCAGCTCGGGCGACACATGTTTAATAATATAGTCGTCTCCGCCATAGAGGTAATCCCTTATGTCGCAGATTTGATCGAGTGATAATGTAGTGCTTTCAGCTAGAAACCAATACTGTTTTTCTAGATTCTCGGTGCTGTAAATATCTAACATAAAGCTGTCTTTAAATCTCGTCCTAACATGTAAGCTTTTCGGATAGTTCCAGCTTTATCTTCATATAACTCACACAGTAACTCCAATTCACCTGCCGTAAGCTTCCTGTCTGGTAAATTCACAATTACTTCGTTGCATTTCAGTCTTACGTACTTCAGGCAGTTGTCAGGTATTTCCTCGGATAAATCGACAACTAATTTATCCCATCTACAGCTTGCAATGTACAAGTGAACACTCTTATCGTTTAGCCAACGGTATGGTACAACATAAGTGTCCTTGTCAGTTACTTCCCGGTTACCTATATGCAGAACCATTCTTATCCTCCCACACACTACCGTAGTATAAGTACTGCGCTAATACAGATACAGACTCAGTGATACCTAATTGATCCAATACGAGAAGAATAATAAACATCTTCTTAACAGTGCACATATCCACACCGTCCAGCCCGAGAACTAGCTGAGGAGTGGTATTCTTGCTCAGGTAATACTCATCCTCATTCTGGAAATATCTAAGGATTGTCTGCAATGCTACCTTACCTAATCCTAAATACTTTACAGAGCTGAGAGTAATCGGAATAGAGTGGTGGTACATACCATTCTGGAATAAGAAGGAAACAGTCTTTGTACACTCTAAAATCTGCTGTAATAAGTTTTGAATGTTATCGGCTAAGTTGATATTCTCAGACTGCAGATCATAAAGCGTCTTACCTTCAATACGCATACCGTAAGCGGTCTCCAATTTACGTATAGCGTTCTGGATAACTTTCTTTGTATCTGGTTCGTCATACTCAATCTTGAGCACTGTTTCAAAAGCAAGCACAGCAGTACTCAAATCCACCATGTCACCTAACATAATATATCCTCCATTACTTTAATATTCTGTCTATTTGTCTATTTACAAGCCACTCAAGTTTCTTCACTCTTTCCTTTGGGAACTTCTCACATCCGTCATACTTGAACTCATATCCCTTGAGATTGATCAATATACTACGAAGATGTGGAGTCAACATACTTTTAGCTGACCTGATCCAGTCACCACCTATACGTGGTCCCTGACTCTCTAGATACTTATCTATATCTTCGAAATCAGACTTCATAGCGTAAGGAAGTAACGATAAGTTATTATCATATATTGGAGCCATCTTTGTCAGTTCAAAAGTATCATTGTCTATTAACATCCCGTGATTCCCAGCGTGCCTATCTGCATTGAATGTAACAGCATCAGCTACTATCATTGCTCTGAATAAATCACCGCTCCCATACTCGTTATAGTAATCTAAAGCGGTTAGGTCTGGGTTGTCACATAAAGAGCTATAGGGCACTAGACCTAAATGCTCTGTTGTAAAGATACGACACTTGGAAGCTACCTTACTGTGAAGTTTTACCAAGTCGTACTGAACAGATCTACCATCCGTAATTATATTATACAATTCGCTGGATAGATACTCTCCGTATGGCTCAAGTCCTGAATTGGCAAATCCGTCAGTTCCGCGTTTGTACATCACAAGGCTCCCATCGTACTCCCTAGTGATGCATTTAGAGTATGCTCCGTTAGTTCCGAACTCAGGTGTGGTTGATGAAAATTCCTGTCCGTATATACCCACTCCTTCAAAAGCTAACTTAGCTATAACTTCATCGAACTCATTGGTATACAAGGATACGCGTTCCCATGTAATATCTTCATCTTCTCGCTTCACCCAAAGAGTGTCATTTACGGAAGTACAGTGCGTGACTCGGATAAACCCTTCTATCGTATCACACCCACACTGAACCATCAACTCCTTTATATGCTGACGATGCTTAGCTGCTTGACGATGTTCCAACCACTTGTGTACATTCCCTAATTCGAACGGAGTAATCTTGTATAACTCCACGCCAGTAGCAATCTTGTTTCCGTAACGCTCTACTAACTCAAACTTACCAATAAGCAAGTTCTTGTTCATTAAATGATACTTCATACAAGCCTCCCTCCAGACGCTGCATATCCCTCTACCACAACACGCATGAGTGGAATTACTTCAGGTGTCGGCTCGAACTCATGATCTTCGTAATAACTGAAAGCTTCAGTAGCTATGATGTTTCTGATTTTCATAGCTCCCTCAATCAGTCCTTGTTTCATGACTTCTGACAGATTCACCATTTTGATATCAGCTGTCTGTATAGACAGCACAGACCTAATCATGTCAGTCATAGTTACAGAAGCCATAGCATCATTGATCTGCTCCTCTGTCATTATCGCCTGTAAACCTCGGAGGCACGCCACGAGTTCTGGCATCTTTGATACGGGCACCGGCTGCCTGCTGTCGCTCTTTAAGATCTTTAACACGTAATTCAGCATCTCGATACAGTTTAGATATCGCATTGTATTCGCTCCTTTCAAGTATTAGTATACCTGCCAGCACTATTACTGCCAGTAGACAGCCTTGCCACTTTAAAATGTGCGGGAAGTGCAAAACAGTGAATACTATTTCCATTACAGTTATACCACTAGCAAAGATTATAGTTGGCACTAAGTTCTTTCCAGTTGGCATTAAGGCTTGGTCAACAACGACCTTAACCATTTCCCTAATAAATTTAATCATAAGTCACCTCTATACATTCTTAGCACTCATGTACTACAGAACGTGCGCCAAGTGGCGCAGGCGACTATCGCTCAGGCTTACGCTCATTAACGTCCTCACCGTGATACTGCACAATTACTTTCTTAGTTTTCTTATCCTGCCGTAAAGTGATTCCAATAGCCTTGAGCTGCGTACGCATTTCATCTGTATTTATAATATCCTGCTCTAAGTCAAACTGAAGATCTCCAAAGAATATCCTCAGAGTGTCATCGTCGACATGAGCATACCCGACACTATCTAGCCCACGGAAGTTAATATCTCCTGCGTAGTCCATAATAGAACCATCCTTTGGATTGATATTCTTCTTAATAAGCGCTATTACTTGCATAGGGTCATTCTGCATAGTATTGACATGGTAAAACACTCCACACATTAGAATGAATACTAACGTGGTGAGTACTATCTTTAGTTTCACTCTAACCACCCCTCAATCTCTTGTAATCTTTTCTCGAACTCTGCATCTGAGATTGATTGCTCATATGCCATCTGCTTGTCCAGATAATACAAATCGGTTACTGCGGTGCATATAGTTATGAATATAGCTATTCCTAAGCCTATAACCATTCCCTCGAGGTATCTATCTAGGCACTCGCTCCAGTGTTCCATTTTCATAGATAAAAACATCTCCATGTATTGTTACCTCTAACGTATCTTCATACATAGACGGTATCTCGCATACAACATCCTCACCGAACAACAATTTGGCTAGACGTATAATTTCTTCTCTTGTATCAACACCTACTTGGTGTTGAACAATATACCCACCATCAGCTGGCCTTAACGTTACTGGTATATTGTCCTTGTCAAGATAGATGTAATAATCGCCAAGAGCATCTGTCCCGCTTTTATACGGTTGTGTGGTAGCATCAATACCTAAGCGGGACAAGCTGCTCTCCAAAGGAGAAACTGAATGGATTTCAAGTAAACCGTGAACCGCTGGATTTTTAATAACTACACAAGCTAGCACCCCAGTGCTAAGGATAATCGCAGCACTGGCAAGCATTATTCTTCCTTTAATCATCGCAACACCTCACTATTTACTAGGAGACACTCTCCTACCATTATATGGTTTAACCCGGTTCGTTTTTGTCAAATCACCACGGTTATTCTGGACACTCCGAGCAGTCCTCCGGCACTTCTCCGTCAATGCCTATAATAGTGTACACATTGCTACCATAGTCGAGTGGTAGTAAAAGGATACCATCCGAGTACACTTGATGAATGTATTTCTTCTCTCCAACAGTAACCTCCTGCCAGCCGTCTGCTGGGGTTGTCCAGTCAGGCTGTACATCCCCTTTGGCACAAGTCAACTCCGAATACTCAGCATCGGCTTCGACGTACATACACGGCTTACCGTACGCAGTATCTATTACAGCTTCCACAGTCTCAGCTACGGTTTCCACATTACTCGGAGTTGCTATGTTAACTGTAGTCTTCTGCGGAGAACATGCAGTTAGGGCTAGCACTGGAAACAATATCAGACATCTTTTCATTTAACCACCTCTTAGTAAGTTACTTCTAACTCTTGACCGTCTTTGACAATAATTGCCTTATGCGGAGTTATCTCTAATACCTCATATGGTTCTGTGATATCTGGAAATTGCTCTGCTAGTTTCTCAGCAATAAAAGCTAACTCCTCTTCGGAGAACCCAGGACCATCTCCTTCTGGAGGTTCAACTTCAGCGTAAGCACTCTCCACATCTATCTTTGTTTCTTTCGCATCATCTTCACCTTTAGGTAGGAATTTAGATACGATTATTCCAGTACCGACAAGAACTGCGAATATGATAGATATAATGGCTATCTTTTTCTTCATACTACTCCTTTCCAATAGTCCATACATGTTTGACGTAACTATTCATTTTCTGTCTCGAGTACTCCATATTCAACTGAGCCTCGCCTCTGGCGTTAGGGTTATTTATGAGGTAGTTTCCTTCATCCGTAACCCCTCGTATACAAATGATATGTCCTCCAGTAGAGAATCTATCAGGCTCGACACCAGGTACTATAGAAGCCACAGCGACTTTACCTGACCTCAACTCTGTATCAATTAAATCCCAATTCATACCTGCATCTCTGCCTACACATCCATACACAGGAGGTACTCCAGTAAATGCTCCCCATCCGATACCAGAGTTGGATGTGTGATATTTACCAGCACCGTTCTCAAGTATCTTTTGAGGTGTAATCTCTTGCCCGGTAAGGTAGGATATAGCCATAGCTAACGATGTGTAACCACACCCCGAGCTAGCTATGTTAATTCCTCCAGCTAAGCCACTTGGCCAGTACGCTCCCCACACAGGATCTCCTTGTAGATACAGTGGAACCTTTGGCCCTTTATCTCCGTACATGTAACGCCCCTCTACTTCTGGAGGTGGAGTTGTATCTTCTGCCGGTTTCTTATCTTGAGATGCTAAGTCCTGATTTAACGTAGCTTGCTGTTGCAGCTTAATGAATCTTTGCGTGTAAGTACCGTCAATGGTTGTAATGTATTTACCTTGTATAGAATCCATGTCAGCTCTGAGAGTTGAAAATGCAAAACCTACAACAGCTAACATGGAACCTATTCCAAGTAAAAGTATTTTTGTTTTATTCATTATTTCTTCTTATACACATCTGTGGCGATTCCGTTCTCGTTATTACTTAATACAAACAGATAATCCCCGTATGTAATACGAGTACCGTCTTCGCTTATCTTAAATATGCCAAGAGCTATATCACCAGATATCTCATACTTGTAGTTAAGTAAGTCGCACAGAGCATCGTCAGTTCCCCATACTTCTCTTACCTTGTCTATAATACTCTCAAAAGTATCAGCTATTTCATCGCCATCGAACAGTACATAATCAACCAACCCGTAGGACCCATTCATGCTTACATATCCAGGCAGTACAGGTTGCGGATTGCTCTGATTAAATCCATAATGTACTACTCCTACAGACTCTACCTCCTCGAAGTCTCCTTCTTCTGGAACTGGAGTGGTTTCATGTTCACCATCTTCCAGTATTCTGAAAGTCGAACTGTAAGTGTCTCCACTCTTTTCGATAATCACTCTACCTCTAGCACCTGGAAGATACACATTGAATTCAAGTGATTCTCCCGGAACTTTAACACAGGTTTCAGTATCCGACCCATACGCTACAAAATACTCATACCCAGCTTCAGTAATGAGCTCGTAGGGTTCTTGTAATGGACGTAAGTAATCGCCAAATACCTCGATACACATATCTCTTATATCCTCAGCAAAAGTAGAACATATAGTGGTATCGCTATACAGAATATCTCGCTCTTTTCCTTCAGCCTCCATCACATGAGATACTGGAGATTCTGGTACTTTATATTTTATTGTCTCCTCTTCTGTATACTCAGATGGAAACTCTTGAGGTTCGTTCTTCGGTTTAGGAATCTTCCATACTATGATTCCAACAGCTAAGATAATACCGAATATGGCTGCTAGTATTCCTAGTTTCTTTCCCATACAATCCTCCTATTTAAAATACACATCAATACCGTCTACGATACCTTGTGCAGCTTCCTGGATATGAGTGTCAGCAAAGTCAGCCATTTCCTTAGATTGTACGCCGTATAACTCGATGTAAGCTGTTGGTATCGTTGAGTAACTATATCCCGTAAGCACACCGTTCCTGTTCGTGAACTTCTCCATGCTAAGAGTTGTCTCAAGTGCGTTCTCGATAGTTGTACCGAGCTTCTCACTCTGTGCTGCGTGCTTGGAGTAGTTCGGGTGAGCTGCCATCTTAGCTGACGGTCTATACCAACCCGGTCCGTACGTCTTTGCATCAATGTGGATTGCTACGTGAATATCCGCACTGTTATTTGCCCATACAGATCTTGCGGAGTTCTCGAAGTTATTGACTAAACTCTCTCTGGCCATGATAACCGCATAACCTCTCTCGAGTAACTTATCCTTTGCAGTATTAGCTACATCGAGCACGTACTGAGCTTCAGATACCTGCTTACCACTGCTCGTTTTATATGCTGTACCACCTGTGTGTCCTGCATTAGAACTTCCACTATACTGGTTTGCTAAATCGGATACAGGGTCTTTCGGTACCATTGACGCTAAAGCTGAACCGTCTCCATGTCCAGGATTCAAGAATACTGTATGTCCATTAAAGTTACTCGGTACATACTTATTCAATGACTCCGGATGTTTCATCTCAGCATGGGCGAACTGCCAAGTATCGTCCCATTTGATCTGATGTGTACCAGCAGACTCTTGACCACCTGTATTTACACCCGCACCACCCACGAACTCAGTATCGTTCGCTAGAACTCCGAAGCGTCTGTACTTATAACCCTTAGATGTTAATACAGATTCTGCATACGGCGCTATCTTCATATCTTCTCCGTGGTTAGACATCTCTATAAACATATCTTGTCCGTCAGATGTTTTGCCTAAAAACATGAGTACATGTTTGCCTGTCTTGTTAGCGATATCTCCGGGCACCATCTCATTGAAACTTATGTCGAAAAACTCCTCTTTATTAAGCCCATCAGTATTTGTTGCGGCCATCTCTAGACCAGCTATTGCATAACAGTGTTTTATAAAGAACGAGCAGTCCAAATACAAAGGGTCTTGTAGGCTATAAATAGCCTGAGTTTTATAAGTGTAAGGTGGTGCTCCAGGATACTTCTCGTGATCACACGCTACAAGACACTTATCAGGTGTCTCTCCCTGCCAGTCACGTAGCTGGTGGTAAATGACTCCCTTATTCAGACAGTCTATGCCCTCAAGTAAGATAGCTTTTCTTGTCTCACTACCTTTAGCGCCTTTGACCCAAGCTTCCCAAGCTGCAGCGTTTGTATCGTTCGGAGCAGCTACACTACCGCCAGATTGTTGTGAGCTATCTTTGCCACTATCTCCAGTTGTCACAGTGTCTTTTAGTTTTACATACTTTTGAATATAACTACCGTTAATAGTAGCCAGATACTTGCTCTGTATTTCTTCTGTGTCCACATACATAGTTGTGAACGAAAAAGCAGCTACGGCAATTAAAGCACATATTGCTATCAGAAGTATCTTAGTCTTGTTCATTACTTATAACAAACTCCTTACCGTCCTTAACGAATATTATTTCATCTTCTGATACCGAAGTTACGCTATACGGCTCTGTAAGATTCGGATATTCTTCCAGTATCTTGTCAATTACTGCCTGCTCTACTTCGGTCTTAGATGTAGTAAAAGCTTTCTTGTCGTTGCACAGGAGATCGTAGGTTAAGCCATTGCCGGTACAAATAATGACATATCCGAATTGACGGGGCTCAATATCGACAAACTCTACATCTGTCTTGTTATTTATTTCCCAGGTCTCGATTGTAGCATCTATCTCACTTTGTTCCCATCCACATAACTCACCGTATGTTTCGTACATAATATCCTCTGGTGAGATGTGAACCGTTTTACTAACGCCGTCCACTTTATACAGTACTTTCAAAGTTTTAGCCTGCCGTCGTATATCCTCTATAAGGGCTCCTTCTGGAAGTAATGTAGATAGTTTCTCCATGTCATACAGCCCGTCTGCTACGGAAGGTGTTGCTACCTGAGTTGCCTCTGATGTTTCGGATGTCTCTATAGTACAAGCAACTAAAGTACAGGCAAAGCAAAAAGCTAGCAGAATACTTATACTATCCTGCAAGTAATCCTTAATGTCCTTCGTCATACCAGATATCTCCGGATACTTTATCCTCAATGTAATTGATATTTCCGTTTAAGTCTACGCCTAATCCATAGTTGGCCTCATCTGCCCAGATCTCAAATCTATAAATACCGTTGTCCCAGTAATGTACTCCTTCAATTATATAACTCGGCAGGTCAATATTGTAGTCTGCCAAGAATTTGTCGGCTACTTGTCTGAAGTAAGTCTCACGCTCTTCGGGTGTCACACACCATGCACCTTCATCATCACAGTATACTTTAATAATCTCACCCTTTGTATTCTCTACGTCACACTCGTATACATGATCGTAATCATCTATGATGGATATAATCACGTCATCCATTACGTACTTAGCTACGGCTGTTCCTAAAGCATCAGCATCTCGTGGTTCGTAGTTGCCACTACCGAATACGTAATTGTAAAACGCTTCCTCAGTAGCTTCATCCACTTTTTCTGCGAGTGTAGCTACTGCTTCTGAGGAAGTCTCTACCTCGGTGGAAGTCTCTGCTTCTGTTGAAGTTTCTGCCACTTCCGTTGCTGTTTCAGTTGCCGTTTCAATAACAGCTGCTGTCGCTGTTTCAACAACAGTTTCAGCTACTGATTCAGTTGCGTTGTTCTGCGCGCATCCAGTTAATACACCTGCACTGATTAATAATGCTACAATAGATTTTTTCATAATAGTCATCTCCTTTGTTTTAATTACATGAATAGCTAACCATGATAATAACAGACACTAACGTGGATATGAAATTCCGCATTATTGGGTTTAAGAATTTGAGTACGGTTTCATTGTTTCCTTTATACAGGATCGAACATACAATTATGGCAACGCCAAGCATTATAATGCAAACTGCCAGGTGCGGATGTGTACGTCCCTAAAGCGTGAGAGCTGCCACAATCGGTACGCCGATATAAAGGATCAGTGCTAAGAAAATCTTTCTCCTGAACCGATTTCTCTAAACTCCATTATTACCTCCTAGTTCAGATGCTCTTGCAATTCATTCTGTAAATCAGTAAACTCTGTTACTTGTTCGATAAGTTCAAACCCTTGCCAATCACTATAAACACCTTCAGTGAAGTAAATCTCCGATCTCTGCCCATATGCTAGTACAGAGCATGTATCCGCTTCAGGATACATGAGCACAAAACCAGAAGTCTTATCCTCTTCAAAAGCACTCTGTATTGCCTCTACACCACGAATTACTTCTGATAGATAAGTATCAGTTACATTGGATTTATCTCCATATACTAATATCGTATAACCAGAAAAATCTATGATATTCGATTTCTCCTCGGATATACCCATCTCAACAACTCCGCCTGAGCCTGTCTCAATGTTAGTTTGTTCTCTATTCTTAACAGTGTATACAGTAATAGCGACGATAATGCCCACTAAAACTATAGTTGCTCCTATACTAAATAATACTTTCTTCTTATCCATGATACTAATAACCTGGGACTCCCATATTTGCACCCCAAGCAACTACTCCTTTCCCTGGGATATCATTAGCTGCGTATCCGTTAAAGTTAGAATCTAACATCAACAAAGCTAATTGTCTCTCATTCTGATTCCGAGGCCAATCTCCGTTCTTTATGACCTTGCGGGTGTCATACAAGATATTAATAATCTCTGTATTCGACATAGAAGCATTTATCTTCTTGATGAATCTGTTACCGAAATTCGCACCACAATAAATATTGCAAGAAAACATTCCTGCTATTATAGCATCTGGTATATCTTCTCTAGATTTACCAAGTGTTTGCTCTAAAGCTACCAACTGTTTTTCTGGTAGGTAAGAGGCTCGCATCGCATTAGCACTATTAACGAAGAATGTGATCTTACTTTCAGCCTCCCTCTTCAACATCAACCCGTGCAGAGCTTTCCTTGTTTCATACTTCATATAATCAGCATTACTTAGACCGACATACGCTTGAAACTCAGGCCAACCAAGGTTAGCTAATGCACTGAAGTAGGTTGAAGCCGCGTACTTGCTGTCTGCTTGAAACGGACCGAACGCAACACTGGAACTACTATACTTCTGAGGCACGTCAAAGTCATCTGGAGTACAATTGCATCCGTAATGTCCCTGTACAGTAGCCAATGTTCCTGCTGTTTCGTATATATTACATAGGTATGTCCAAGCTACTTTCATACCAGCAACAGAATCACTACTCCAGTCCCCTTTGATATCCCCAGACATCGGTTTACCATTAGACGCTCCATTATTTTGCGAGCTCTCTTGTTTCTGATCAGATACTTGCTGAGAAATGCTGTTCTCAGCAAGTATTACTTCCTTACGATACTGCGAGCTATCTGGAGCTAGGGCGATTACATCTACTCCTGGATCTGAAAATATATCAGTACCGAAGTATAATCCTATAGCTAAACATAGAGCTCCGATACCTCCTACTAGTGTGCAGATCGGCGCGTGTCTCTTGTACTTGAGCGTAGTCCTTTTTCTGCTTTTTACTTTATAATCTCTCTTGTATTCCATACTATTTCCCACTATACACAAGTCCGAGCATCATGTAAGCGTACAGAGCTTGTATTGGGTAGCAGTACGTTACCTCATAGTACCTGCCCTGCTGCACGTAAGTTCCATAGTCCCGTACTAACTCAGCATCCATAGCTTGCTCAAATAGCATCTTAGCGTCTGACCTATCAAGAGTCATTGGTATAGGCTTACCTTCACTTCGAGCTGACTCAAGTCTTTCCATGCAGTACTTACGCAACATCTTTATGAAGTCATCGCAAGTAATTCCTTCTAGGTAAGAGTGAGCAGCGAATCCCGATCTCCAGTTACCCACACCTTTCGTACTGTAGCTTGGATTCCACACGCTACCGGAGTTATGGTGCATCGCAACTAATGCCATCATCTCCATGTCATTCTTTATCTCGTACTGCGAACTGTACTGGTCTACAGCTTCCTGTGACGCAGCTGCTAATCTGAGTACACTGTCCTTGACATTGAATCTATCCCCAGGTGCTGATGAAAGTTGACTTAACCAAATGTTAGCGTCAATGGTTCTTCCGAGTCTCGGCTCGTTCGCCAGATACCCAGTGAAGTCCATACCAACACTTCCTATGTTAGCCAAGATAGAAGCTTCAGAGGGTCCCATCAAAGAATCGAAAGCGGGAACTCCTGTGCCGTAATTCGGATTCATTTGAAGTGCACCTCTATCTCGTGTCCAGTGGTCACTAGCCAACTGACTAAACACTTCTGGACTTTCCAACACAGCTATGCACGACATATTGCTTATAGCTTCCGCTGATGTTACGGGAACGCACTTAGATGGGAACAGCGAAGAGTATGTAATGCTCTGATCTGCTCGCATACCTGTCTCGATGTTAGCCAACGCCATCGGTATAAGTGGCGATAACTGTACACCTTGATATGTAGCTAGATAGTACTTGTTACAAATGTCGAATAACTTACTGTTGCATTCTACGGCAAGATCACTCAGGGTATCTTCCTTAAATGATATACCGTACAATCTAATCAACTCGTCATTACTGTGTGCAATAGCAAAACTATCTTTTTCGTCCTCGAACTCTTTTAACGTATCGTCTGATAATTCTTTGTTTATGTTCTCATTTATGAAGATGGAAGCATAATAACCGGAACGCTCTCCTATGAACTGTGGACTGTTCCAATCTACTATAATCTTTCTGTTACGACTGGGCGCATGTGTACTGGCAAATATCAGTATAAATACTAAGAAGCATACTCCCAGTACACCTACACACACTTTCGTAATGAACTCTCCATCTTCTAACCAATCCGGTTTCATATCACACCGTTGGCCAGTAAGTATACCAAGCTAAGTGCCCACATGATTATAGCACCGGCCATAATGATTCTTCCGCAGAACACCAGCCTAACAGCTGCTGTTACTACCTGATTCTCCTCCGTCTCTGGTAATACTTTATCTGGTATCTTCCAGAAAAAGATATAGAATACCGGACACACGAAGAATACTAAACTACTTACAAAATATACCCGAGCCAGCACATCAGACCTATCACTCTTCTGTACGCGGCTAAGTAGATCATTTATAAAGATCATCTTAATCCTCCGTTTCTACGTCTACCACTTTAAACAGTTCACCATCACGCACACTGTCTGGAACGTAAGTTTTAATCAAAGCAGTAGTGGCATCTTGCTGCATCCTGTTTACTAACAGGAATGTATGCATATATCGAGTATCATTAGCTATCAACTCCAATTTGTGTTTGTTGTCCTCTCCTAAGTCGTACTCATCCACCATATATCTCTGATTACTTTCATTCAAAACACCAAGTACCAGAATATTGATTGACTCAAGTAGAGGCTTAGCAAGAGGCTTATCTTTTAATGCAGATATGGAGTTACCAAGCAGGAAGGTTACCTGATTTTGCGCTCTACGTAATGTCATTTCTCGTACATAAATCTCGAGTACATAATCAGCACACACCTGAGATTCCTCAAGAACCTTCATAGTCCATTCCCCATTTTTCTTTTTATGGGAAACATACTCATCGTTTATAATCTCCATGTCCATAACTCTAAGCTGGAATACTACAGGGTCTACGTTCGAGGCGGAATCTTCCAGAATTCCGAAGTCAAATGTCAGCACTTTTGTGTCGAGCACATCCTTGTAATTATAAGGATCTTTATGTATGTGAGCATTATTACCTCTCCTGTACATATATGTACGGATTCGCGATAATGCTGAGGTAGCGATAGCTCCATACTTCTCCTTTACTTCTCTAGAGATGTACTCCTCGAACTTGTCGTAAACTACATATGGATGGAACTGCTCGGAGCGAGTCCAAGTGTTAGGGTTATCAGCCGTGATTCCCTCGTTCACATAGAGTGCAGTTAGAAACTCGTCAATCAAAGCCTCACCTCTCGCCCTCTCTTCGTCAGTGAACTGACACATAATCAGCATACGACGCTTAGATAACCTGAGGTGTCTGTTGAAATAAATACCGAAGTTACCATCCTCCACGTCAGATGCTCGCATTACGAAGTGGTTTACGAAATGCGTATCGTCTGGTCTCATAGAAAGTATGATACCACCACACGCTTTAGTGAAGGCTGTGAACTCAGTACCTTTAATATCCATGATACAGATATTATATGAGTCAGCATAACCATCGATTAATCTTGCGAGAACCCAGAAGGTTTTACCGAAACCGGATTTCGCCGCTACGTAGATGTTCTTCGCGTTTGCCGTCTTCCGAAAGTTAATCCAGTACGGTGCGTTGTTCTCACGAGTTAGTCCCATCATAGTTCCGTCCATATCATTGAGACCTTGTGTCTGCGGAAACATTTCAGCTAACACTTGCTGCGATGTTACCATCCATCCCATATTCTTCATCTGTGAGTTAGACTTATTAGACATAATAGCCAGATAGTCAAGATGAGTCTTGAGATCGTTCTTAATGATACGATACACTGCACAACCATTGAGGTAACTGGATACAGCCTCGATTCCTTGGTTGAGCGCTCTACCCTCCTCAGCTCTCACAGTAATGTACACACGCGACCTGTATGTGGGTTCTCCACTTTCTGCTACGCGTAGCGTATACAACTGTCTTGCTGCTCTGCGTGCTTGACGTTCTGTTGTAATCTCTGAGTTCATAATAGTTTCCCATGTATGTACTCTCGAACGCATACCGCTTGCACTTGTATCGATATAGTACGGCATGCTCTTAATCGAAATATCAATCTTGACGTTATGCACTTTAGATTTAACTTCCTGAATCAAATCGGAACAGAATCCAACATACGTATCGTCACTGAACTCACGAATAGCAAATACGACACTCAGTGAGTTTTTGGTAACATACAAGTTGTTGGTTACCATTATCTTGTTTCCAATATTCGGAGGTATAGTTCCACGGTCATTAAACACAGACGCAATCAAGGTAGAAAACCACATACGTGTCCGTATGAACCTATCCCTCTTTGTTTGAGTTTTCGCCTGCTTCTTTAACTGTTTAGCAACAGGTGCTTTCTTTAATTCCGAAGCAGGCGACTCCTGTTTCTTTTTCATCTAAACTCCTCACTTAATTATAATAACAACTCCGCCCATATCTGAATAGAATCTACATCTACTCTTTTTAGTCATAGGGCAGATTTGCTTACCACAACGAGTAGCTGTTTCTACGGCGTGTTTACCTACCGTTATCTTGCAATTAAGAATCTGACCATAATTCACTTTCATTCCTCGTATTGCAGTGGATGCTTCCCATAGAGTTGCCAGCGATATATTACGCAGTACCCCTTCGTGCTCCCCATCTACATTACTTTGACGCCCCCGTATAGTATCTCCTATAATATCCAGTATCTCGCAGTAATGACCTGTTTCTGGCACTGCTTTCTTACCAAGAAGAGGAGCACCCTTTCTCGCATTGTAACATATAAGTACCTTGTGACCACAGTACAAGGCCTCGGATATTACTTGTTCGAAGTAATCATACTCGAATGTAAAACAATCCACCAGTTCGTATTCTAGGTCCAGATATGTTAGTACCTCAGATACGAACTCCTGCGAATAATATGCTCGTGTTCTACACTCTGGTAGATCTTTTAATAGTTTTAATAGTTCAGATTCTTTAAGTCCTAGGGTCTGCGCTAATGTATATGTGAAGCAACTTCCCTTTAGGACGTGATGTATTTCACCGAAAAACTTTAACATTGTTTACCCGCTAAGTACGCCTCGATAAAATCCATAGCACACTCTTTATCTGTTTGATACTGCGATCTAACGCTGAACGGTAACTCAGATATTATATCCTGTACAGCATATTCCACTCCGTCATGGACTATGAATTCTACAGGTGACGATCTTATGATACACTCCTTGAGGAAGTCCTTAAGCCTATCAGAAGTGGACTCGTAATAATCCACCAATACCTGCTTAAACCTATCAGCATCGTTAATCTGGAGTATTCCGATACCTTCAGAGATAAGTATCTTGTTAGCTACTAGCTGGGCTAATCTCTTGTTACCGTCGATGAAAAGCTGAGCTTTTGCTAAATAGCAAAATGTTTTTACAGCTCTTTCGACTGGATCAGTCGTATTGTTTAACTCATTTAACTTTCTGATTACTTCTTCCTGTGTTGGTATCTGAGGTATATACGAAGATCCACCAATTCGCACATTAGATGTTCTTAATTCTCCAGACCCATAAATCAATCTATTACCGCAGATCTTATTCAACTCTCTAATGTACATTAAATTAATTGGATAATCTAAGTTATCCAGTAAGAATCTCCATGCATCGCGCATGTTTAATGTGAACACTACCACATCTGCTGTTGTAGTTACAGGAGCATTATCCAAGATATTCTGCGTATCTGGGAATGTAGTACTTAAACCCTCTACTTTACAGCTTGTGTAAATAGAATCCACTAAACTGCGTTTCGCTAAATCGATAGCACCTTTCTGTGCCGGCGAATATCCCATTTAACCCTCCTATACCTGTGGCATCAGTAATACTCTTCCAGTTCCACTGTAAACATTCACAAATCCCTCACCAGATACTGCACTTCCAAGCAGCGACTTTCCAGACTTCTCTACGGTGAATCTCAGATCTTCTGACCACGCGATAGCATAATTGCCGTCAATTCTGATTGTGTCGTTATTGAGAGTGATTTCAATAAGTTCCTCTTCCGGACAGCGACATTCCAAAGCTACTACACCGTGACCGACTAAGCAGGTATTGAATAAACCTTCTCCACCCATTACAGCGCTTGATACAGTAGATCGCGCCACTGTCTTGATTTTGGTTGATCCCTCGCAAGCGTAGAATAGACCATCGTCTACAGTCACTGCTCCACCCCACTCGTCAAGGTCCATGAGCACAATGTGTTTGTATGTAGGCTCGCACACTACGAGGCCAGGTCCTTCATACTCCGGTTTGACCATCTGCTCTCCAGTAACCTTTGAGGAGAAGAATTTCCCAACTGCATCTCCAACTCCTTTAATACCAGAAGTTGCTTTCACTTTTCCGATAGTCCACTGCATCTTACCAGGACTCAGAATAACAGAAGCTTTATCTGTATCGCAAACTAACTGCTTCTTGGTTACATACATTTGTGACATATAGTACTTAGTCATTGCTTCTTCGGGAGTGCAGCTCAGGTCTCTGTCGTACTGGATAACCTTGAAAGGTCCTCTCTCCACAATAACACTCACATCATCATTGTCTAAGAAATTACTTACATCGTAAGCCATACTTCCCCTCCTATAAAATGATCTGACTAGCGTACTCTGCAACGAACTGCTTAGCACATTCATGGTCTGACCCATAAGCTTCTCGTAATGCTGGTGGTACTATGGTGAGAATATCTCTAACCTGATATTTCTTCCCATTGTACTCGATAGTTTCTCCCAACGACTGGTTGGACAGGATATTGACAAGCAAGGCATCATCATCTAACGCCTTATTTACAATATCTCTTGATTCAAAATCGATAATATGTACTCCATTATTCAGTAGTACCTTGCAAGCTAATAAATAACCGATGGCTTCGTTGCTGTGCTCAAACGGTAATTCTGTCGCGAAGAATTTAATCAAGTAAACTGCCTGTTTAATCGGAGAATCCAAATTATGGCACGCATGTAACGAGTCTATAACGTCTTTTCTACTTAATGCCTCGATCTTACCAACTTTAGTCAGTATGGCTCGTGATCGTAAATCTGAGTATGGCTCTATATCGCGCCCAAGTATTTTACACAAGTCTAAAGCCGTTGCGTACGTTGGTTTTTCTGCTACATTCGTGATATAGTTAATCGCCTGTAATCTATTATTAAGTGTAACAGCTTCATGAATCGTCACAGTAACAGGAGTATTTCTAAGTATATCATCAATCTGCTCTGGAGTATAAGCTTTACCCTCTAGTAACAACACGTTACGTAATATAGTGTTTGTTCCCATATTTTACCTCTTTTCCATTAACTCGATAACAGCTTTCGTTATCGGCATAGATGAATATGACACAATCTTCTTTTTGTTAGTCAGACTATCAAAGTCCGGTATATGCGGAATATTCAATGTATCTGGACTGTATGATATAACACGGTCCATATAATTGAAACCTCCTAAGTCCTTTACGTCTGAGACACAATAGAGAGTCTCGACATTATCCCCATGTATATGCACGTTGTAACCACCTGCTCGATCAAGAATAATCAAGTACCTAATATTCGAAGCGTTCTTCAGTATATCTTCCATAAGCTTAGGTTGGTATCCTGCCATATAGATATCTGAGCTGTAGACATCTTCAGCAGTCATATCCCAACTCGGTACTAAATCTTTGTACATGGAAATGTTATCGTAGGCGTAGAATGATTCCATCACACAGAACCTACACGGTACTCCGTATAGTGAGCGAAGAATCTCCTGCAAGTAATAAATGAACGTATCAAGATAGTGCACTCTTGAATATTCCTTTATGTACAGTACTTTGTCGTACCTGTTACCACTTGCGTCAAGCAGAGTATCCATATTGAGGTTATGTCCGTACTGATAGTTAATACGAGACACTAATACATGAAGTCTCTGCTCTGTTTCGTGCTGACGCTGTAACAGGTCACCGTATGCTTTGTTGCGTTCCTCAAGCTGATGCTGTAATGATGCAATCTTAAGGTGTTGTGTAGATACTTTGTTGTTTGCTTCAAGTGTCTCACTGTACGCTGATACATAGAATCTGCACAGTTCTCCGATAGTATCGAAAAACTCACGCGGTCTACGCTCCAGTGCATAAATCACTTCGTCAGTATTCTTCAACGCGTACAGTCTTTTCGCCTGATCTACCATATAATCAACTGATAAAGCATCAGTTGTTACTTCTATCCGTTTATTGATGCGTTTAATGTTCTTAATAAACTCCGACAATCCTGATGGAGTAAAGAACTCATTCGAGAAATCCTGTCTAATGAATAACTCCGTAGCGTCAGGGTCTACAAGGCAGGTGTATAAATCCTGCATAGTTGTTATACAAGTCGACCCGTCCAATACTACAGAACTATCAAAAGACTTGCATGCTACGTATCTCATTTACTTCTCCAATCTTGTCTTCTTCCAATAGTTTCTTTTATAATAATCTGGGTTATCTGTAACTTCAGTTCCCTCAAACGTATGAGTGTAGGCATTGGCTGCTTCTACATTGTCGAACTCGACCTCAACCATTGTGTACTGCCCATCCACCTCAATACATGCAACCTCTACACCTCCAACCTCGAACATGATATAGTTATCTGCGATTGGATTATTCCTAAGATTCTCAGGTAAAGACTTGAGACAGCACTCCAGCTCTTCTTCTGTTATGTATTTCTCAATCTCAACTCTACTAAGAGTACCACATGTTTTGAATGCGAATTTGCACACAGACCCAGATGCAGTATCATGTAACCGTCTGACGCGTACCTCAGGCTCTACCGATAAGTACCATGTACTCATTTGTCCAATACATTTAATGTTACCACTCATGGGCTTATCAAGTAACCACTTGCGTTCAATCTCTACTCCCATAATACACTCCTTAAGTCGTAAGCATCGTCTCCGCCTAACTCGAGTGATGTGATAGATAGCAGCTCGACAGGCTGTATATCCGTATCGTTCAAGATATCTTCGATTATTGCTGAAATGGATTCATTTGTAGGCAGTCTTAATGCTGAAAGAGTGTTGGTGTGTATAGCCACGAACTTTGTGTACTTCACGAAATTCATATCTGTAGAGTTGCACATTGATAATACTCCAGGTACTGTATTAGGAAATACTACAGTGTACTTGCCTTCGGTTGGCTCCTCACCAAAACTTCCCTCCCGAACTGCGTACATTATATTATGCACTAAATTGTTATATAAGAAGTTGAATGTGAAGTTGTAAGAGAAATCAACTCGACGTTTAGCAAGCACCACAATCAGCTTATGACTATCGTGTCTTATTTCATCCAGAACCTGCTGAGGTCTTTCATACAGATCTTCTACATAATAAACACCAACATCTACACTGGACTTGGTTACGAACTCGCCAAGTCTATGATAATCGAAATCGCGCTCGAGCAGTAATGTTTTACCATGAGTGGAGAGATACTGCCCCATGATGTACACGAACAGTGTGCGCTCCTGTATGTCATGCCCGATTATGTCATAACTCTTGCAAGTAGCTACCTGCTCCGGTGGGATGTATACTGGGAGTTTCTCATCTGGCATTTCCTGAATAGACTCATCATCATCTTTGTAACGCTCTTCCTCCAGTAAACTGGAGTGCCTACTCTGCTGTCGTACATACTCGCTCTTAGGTACGCGATACACGGCTTTACGCTTAGCATTACTGAAGTCGTCTCTGGCATTACCGTTAATAACTCCGGTTACGAACTCGCGAGTTAATGCTCCCTGCACGATCTCCCAATTATCAAATCCTCTGTCCTTTATTAAGAACTTGACGGAATCTATTTCAGAAGAGCCAGTCTCAGTAATATATACGACATTATCTACTCGTAAGAATACTTTCTCAAGTAAAGATACTAAGTAGTTCAACGATGTGTTGGCTAATGGTATAGCGTCCTTACTAAAGAACAAAGTATTTGCGCGAATAGGAGCGTGCTGTATGTACTCGTCTAATTCCTCAAGCGATTTGAACATGAAGAACTTAGTATCTTTCTGAGTCTCCTGCACTGACACATCTACGTAATTGGAGATTGTGATTATAGCTTTTGTCATACTTCAGTCCTCCGTTTGTCTGTGAATTCTATCAAACCCACCATGTCATCTTTCATATACACCTCTGCGCTCAAGTTGGCTAATTCCTCTTGCGGATACCCTAGCTGCATAGCATATTGCCTAGGTGTTACTACTTGGGACATAATATAATCTCTGCATATATCTTCCGGCACATCGTGTTCTACATATACCCGCGAGATAGCATAGATAGACTCCTTAGAAGCTACACATTCATACCAATCATCCTCAAGCCACACATATACGCCTTCGCGTGATTTGACAGCCTCAGGACAACAGGTCTGACGGCATATTAAAACTCCGCAGTTATTAATTTTTGTATCGAAAGAAACTAACTCAGTTAAATCAGTATGATGCACAAAAAGCTCAATAGCATCTGATGCATTGAACTCTTTTAAACATTCGTCCCGATTTCTCATAAATACGATGTAATCTACTGTTGCAACATTTGCGAATCTTCCATATGTTAAAAACATCTTAAACACCTGCTTTCCACTGACTGTACGGTATAGCGTAAGGATCTCTGTTAGTTTTAACTACAACTCGTTCTGCCCTTATATCCTCTGGCGGAACAGCTGTTCCTCTGTACGCATACACACCTATCTTAGGTACCTGCTTTATAGTTCTCTGTTTTAACTGCCTCACCTGATCGAAGCAGGCTCTAATTGCTTTAATGTTCTTAGTGGGTATGTTAATATCTTTCCCAAGTAAAGTGAATAAGAAGTCTGGCAGTGTATCTACATACTTTAAGACGTAAGTCTGCTTCGGGAACTGCGTTATATAAGGTTCGATGAAAACAGCTTTCTCTGGGTTACGAATACCAGCAAGCAAAGCTAAGAAACATCCAAGCCCATGTGCAACTAATCTATCATATTTAATAGAACGTATCTGATGGATCACACTGTCGATATTACGACGACTCCACTCTACATATTCCCAATCCTGAGGATAGTCATGATAGTCTGACTTAGTGTACCCCAGTGCGCATATCATTACTGTTTTCACTGTTATTCCCTCCTATGCTGTAGTACTTGTTATGATCCATTATTACTATTCCAAAGATAGACTTCTGCCCTATATAATACACATACCCATTAGGGTAATCCTCGTACAGTAATATATAAGCTTCTGCGCCAATCACGAGGTCTTCTATGTTGTGCACCTTAAATCCATCTTTGAACGCCAGTGAGTGATTAGTCTGCGATAGGTAAACCGCAATGTCTTTACTGACGTATACAAAACTTTTAGGTCTCATGTTACTACCTCCTATGTCTATACTCGAATAGTCAAGTGCACACATAAGAGGAATCGGGGCCAGAGACCCAGCCCCGATACTGCTTACATTCTGGGTAAAAATCCAGTTACATCTTCCTCTTCTTTTTGGCGATTCTCCTTGGTGTAATCCTTTACATCTTGGAAGTCGTAAGAAATAATCTTCGACTTGTGGGTATCGCCAGTGTAATACTTCTTCTGCAACATTTCGTCCAGATTAATACAACCATCTATATCTCTTGATATAATGTCCTCAATCTCTTCTTTGTCCGTTACCAAATAAGCGAGTCTGAATATTCTGGCTGCTTCTGAATTAAGTGCTGTTTCAATGTCTGACAGTATATCTTTCCACTGATACTTGCTTCCGCATACGAACAGAATATTCCTTGTCAGTGTAGAACAAGAAGATACGAGTTTGCTGTTGTAATCGATAATATCCATGAAAGCATGAGCTGCTTCATCATCAGTAAATAGAGTTACTTTACTGTACCGATTATCTAGCGCTTTGGTATCATTGATATTCTGTATGTAGATATCAAATGGATGTTTACCTACTGCTAAGTTAATGAACCTGTCAATCTGTTTTGATTTAGCTAAAACATCTCCAGATGAATCATTGTATGTTACTACAAAGAAACCAACTCCGCCGTTGACATACTCAATCCAACCTTGTGGATGTATAGTACGAACATTCGACATAGAGTCTGCTAGAGCGTAAGCATCGTCTCTTTGCTTCTTGAAATTCTGTAATCTCTGTCTTTCGCGTCCCATGACGATGAGTGTTACTCGTACTGCCCAGAATAAGCAAACTACAAGTAGCAACTGCCATGGTACAAACAGATATAAACTTGTCCACCCAATAAAGAGTGGTGGTACTAGGATTAAGAGTAATGTTAATACAAACTGTCCCAGTCCTCGTGTGCTCTCACCAAAGATGTTCTCAATGTCTAATAACATCTGTATCTTCGGCTTGTCTTGATTTAATGGTTTCGCCATGATTACCTAGAACGTTTCCTCCTCTCATCCATCATTTCATCGTAGTAATTCCAGTTCTTCTCCGGATCACTCTTCTGTGTTGTTCCACCATAGAATGGGTTACCGAGATTACCTTTATGAAACTTCTGGAACAATCTAACTTTCCAGTCTCCCAACTTGTTCGCATATCTCTGTGCTCCCAAGTCTCTCCAGTCCTTGAAGGCTGTACCGACTACTTGTAACAGAATTACCATATAGGCTATCTGTACAATTATCTGTAACAGTATACACATGAACGGTGTAGCACCTATGTTGGGTAAATACATACTCAGCTTCAGTAATAAGCTATACAGTATGTTAGTACCGCACAGCAGCAATGTCGTGATAACATATCCGTACAGACTGGAGTCCTGCTTGCGTAGACATACCTTGAATACGAATACGCTTATGAATATCGTCAAGAAAGCAACAACAATTAGTACTGGTTTTACAATACTACTTATCCACATTACCATTGAAAGCAATGCCGCTGCGAATACACCTGACGTTCCGCCTACTGCGTACACAAATCTCGGATAGGACAGTGTTGAGTTTATCATTACGTCTGCCTTGTCAGCGATTGACATTCTGATTAAGTCATCATTTGACAGATTGTATATTTCAAGTGCAGAAGCTTTCTGTGCTCCAAATGCTGCGTTGTGTTTTGTTGATAAGTACATAGCCATTACTTTTAGGAAAGTCTCGTCAGATATTTTACCGAGAAGTTCCTTGTTGTCAGCTACGAATACTCTCGCCTGCTCGTTTAAGTACTCCACACGCTTAGTGCACTCTGTAGCTGAGATACCTCCACCTACATACCAATAACTCTCGCAAATAGCGTCGAGATTCATCGGAGCGAACATACCATGTGTAGCTGGGTCTGGCTCGTATCCGGTGTCAATATTGTCTGAATAAACCTCAGCCATGCCAGTTAAGTCCTTACCCTCAGACTCCATGAAAGCTGCTGATGTAAAGTATGGCTCAATAAGTCCCATGGTCTTTATGCGGCCACCTTTCTGAGTCTTGGTAGTATATGCGTACCAACCCTCTGTGCTTGATGCGTCAGAATTATCTTCTCCCCAAGGATTAGCGTTGAAGTAGTTGACGTTCTGAATAAGTGCATCGAGTATTACATAGTACGGCGAGTAGAAGCTGAATGTGCTGTTCTTGTCTACAGCTGTTTGCACGAGAGTACGCATACTATTCTCTCCGTTGATATTGAGGTCTACAGCAGATGAATCATAGATACTGTCAACACTGACATATACTCCGTCGTTCTTTACTACTATATCATCCTCGCTTGCAACGAATGCGTTCTTGCGTGCATAGTTCTCGTACATTTCGTTCAGGGTCTTGTAGCTGTCTGTGAATATGGAGTTATAGAATAACTCATACCACGGTACTGATATATCTTCCAGCTTAACAAATAACTCTGTCCTTATCTTTGGTTCACTTACTTCAGTAACTCCAATCTCTACTCCCGATTCTTTCTTTTCCAGATTCAGCATAGAGATGTAAGTTGCTTCTTTCTGTAGCAGTGCTTTTGAAGACTGATAATATGTCACCTCGAAAACTGCAGGAACTGTTAGTACTGTCAGCATTGTGATTACCATAGAGCTGAAGCACTTCCATATCGTGTGCAGCCCCAAGTGACCACCAACAGCATCGATATATACAATCGCCATATTTACTACTATGATAATTAACAGTAATAACTTAAATACCATTAACGCCACGTAGTTGAATCCCGGCATAAACGCCAGACTCGGCATGGAGATTGTTGAGTTCTCTCCGTTTGTTCCAAGTGAATTATTCAGATCCTCTAGCTTAACAGCTGCAACTATTCCTGCTCTGTCAAGTCTATCATTAGTTAATAATCCTTCAGCCTCCTTGTCGATCGACTCTATTGGTGCGCCTCTCATTACTTCCAGCGCTATCTGGAAGAATTGATTGAAGTTGTAAATATTTCCTTGTGTCGCATTCTTCAAGTCAGCGTAGGCTCTGTTATAGAGTACATCGAGAGTTTCTTTGCTTGTTGTCGCGAGTCGAGACATATCAATCTCATACTCATCCCCAAGTGTTCTTGCTTTCGGTATATAATACTTACCGGACTCGTCCTCTACAAAGTTAGCCATTACCTGACTGATTGTATTAATGTCATCTTTCTTTACAGGTATTCTGTAACCGTTACCATATACAGCGTAAAGTCCAGCTGCCCAGTTTGTGTCAACGAAAGTCTCTTCATTCATAAGAGTTGCATTAGACATAGCTGGGATAATAACTGTTCCAGACTCTGTAATGATATTACCGAGAATGTCCATATATAACGGACAGTCCATATCCAAGTTACCTAAGTAACCTACAGGCATACTCTCTTCAAGGTTCATCACCAGTGCGTAGTTGTACAGTGTGCACTTCTGCTTAAGTGAAGCTCCTTTTGCATAGGCTGCTGTCTTCGATGATATGAATACAGGACGATGTGTCTCCATGCTGTTTGCAAGATTGAACAAGTCTCCGTCTCTGTAGACTGAGGATACTACTGCATACGCCTGCATTGGGGAGTACACCTCGCTACCGTCCTGTCCCGGATTCAGATAGTAGTTTATCTTACCAGAATTAAGTACTGCATTGTCTGAATTGCCCGGATTCTCTGGTGTCGCTTCTGGATAATATGTATGAGCGCCATCAAGGTTGTTCATCATATTATAATATATTTTAGAGTAGTTCGAACTTTCATTCGTTTTCGCAATATTATCGAAGTTTGTGTTGTACGTATCTTCGATTCCAGATGCTATGTTAGAATACCAAGCTATATCTTCTGTAGTACCTTCTTCCGTACCCGGTTTGGTTGTCGCGTAATTAGGTCTAACCGACTGCGAGGACTTTATATCTTCCACATTATAGAAGTTATCGTCAAGGTATAAGACAATATCTCCCTTGCTCTCGATTAAGTCTCTAAGTGTGCACAGTTCCAATGCTCCTTTCGAAACTTCTCCCGAGTTGAAGTACTCCTCTCCTGCTCCGGCTGTCATGTCTCTGTACAAAGCTTTTCTATTGAACCCATACAAATCATAGAAGTTCGTGCGGAAATCTGTATCGAGATAATTCAACCACTCTGCTGAGTATAGATTGGATTTCATTGGAACGAGTGTTGCTGTGTAGGCTAATCCCTTGATGTAATTCTCTGATAGCTTTCTACTGTCTGTGTAATTCTCGAAGAAAGCTGGCATAGGTTTAGATGAACTTAGCTGAGGAGTCTCGTCGACTGTTGTGTCTGCGCTAGCTTCATGCTCCTGCACACCCTTATCATTCTGACAAGCTTCCCATAATGCTTTGAGTGATTTGTACTGTAACTCTTCATGACCTTCTATCTGTGTGTCAGCTTCCCACATGTTAGTGAGTGCTTCTATACCGAACTCTTCTACAGCTTTACTCAGATCTTTCAGCATGTTATAGTACTGCTCGTGCTCCATGACTGTTCCGTTGAGTACTGCTGAGTTCATGTCCTTTATCATGTAATCTCTCAGATAACCAACTTCCCATATAGTCTGCATGAAGTATGATGAGATCAAATATGGAGTCGGATCTTCTGGCATATCTCCATCATACGTTCTAAGTCTTGGGAACTTATTTACTAAAGTACCATTACCTCGTAATATTGGTTCCAGTGTTTTACTGTCCCCATCCTCTGGTGTCTTTAACTGCGGTAGATCATCCAATCTTACAAAGACCTTGTTGTTAGCACTGTAAAAATCCTGAACCCACTGGTAGTCCGTATTGTCTGCTGACACATTACCTTGATACTGCATCCTGAACAATAAGTTCAAACGCTGTCTTATTGTCGTGACACGAGTCATGTCGTCGTTACCGTTTGAAGCATTAAGCGCATCAACTACTGCTGCTAAGTCTGCTTCATATGTGAGGTCAGTTCCAGCTATCATGCCGCCATCATTCTTCTGTGCTTTCATTACCTCAGAGTAAGCTTGCTTCAGGCATGCATTATCTTTATCCCAATCCGATAACTTTACAACTGCTGCATCTACTTCGCAAAGAGATGGATACCCGGAATGTGCGAGGGACAATATATCGTAGACAATCTGCCAATACAGATATTCTCCACCCTCAGGCTCAAGTGCAATCAGATTATTGGCGTCCTTGTACTTCTCGTCAAAACCAGTCCAGTCAGTTGCACCTGACATTACCTTGAAAGCTACCTGATACCACATGCGGAACTCATCGTTTATATCTATTTCATCTTCTGGCTCAACCGGAGTAACAGGCCCCTTGTCTCCTTCGGTTTGCTGCCCATCAGCAGAATCCGTACTACCTTCTAAATCCAGAACTTTACTTGCAAAATAATCCACATACTTTTTATCATAACTCGTAGCTTGTGTTATCTTATCTGGAGAATAACCCTCATTAGGATCAACGGAGGTTCCACTATAAAGATCACTCAGCAAATCATATATAGCACCGTCAAAGTTCTCCTTATCTTTACTTCCCTTTAATGTTTCTATATAAGCACTACCCTTGAATTGTATGAGATCAAATAGTACCTCATAGGTGGTTATCATATTCCCACCAGATTGTGATATACCATTCTTGCTTAATATACTCTGCTCTGCTGCTAAACTAGATTCTTCAAAAATTCCCTTGGTAGCAAAAAATCCTTTTGTTGTATAGTATTCAAGCTGCTCATCTGATATATCAAATGTTATTGAACCTGATTCATAGACGCCGTAATTGTCAGCTAGGTTCTCCCCTAAGATAACGTGTTCTTTGGGTACTAAGTATACTTTGCTGCGAGCAGTACACGACTCGTGCATAACTGTATGATATGTCTTATTGTAGTATACATGAGCCCACAAAGCATCTTCTTGACCTTTCTTACTCCAACTGACTTCTGACCCACAATAAGTATAGTTGCCAGATTTGTAGTTAAACACAGGTAATACCATATCACACGTAGTTTTCCACCCCGTGTTGCCTCGAGATCGTTTATATACCATCACGTAGGTACTATCTGGCGTATACCCAGATGGGTATATAACTGTCTTATTATCGGTAGACACTACATTATTAGGCTTGCTTACATTCCAAGCAAATGCCGGGAATACTCCTGATATTGTTAATATAAAAGTTAAGATAAGCGTAAGTAAACGCTTCATATTTTCTTACCTCCTAAACGAGTGGGTGGGCAGTAGTTAACCCACCCTCCCATTTATGGATTGTTATTTTGCGCCATCACTTAAATCGTCGCCAGAATCATCTTCGTTGTCGTCAACATCAGAGTTATCTGGGTTGGTTGGTGATGTAGTCTGGTTCTTCTCATTCACTGCTTTCTGGATACTGCCACCCCATTCGATGGTTACACCCAGATTAGCAGATGTGAGTGTTGTATCGGAACCTTCAGAGAATTTAATACCGGCAATTGGGAAGTCTTTACTCGGATCCTGAGAAGCGTAGTAAATTCCATGAGCCTGATATAACTCTCCAGAGTTAAAGTTCTTGTTACCCTTAATTGTAATCTTATTTCTCTCAAGAGATACATCCACATCTCCAATTGCAGGAGAACCACCGGTCTTAAATCCACCATACTCTCCAGCCGGTAATGTGTAGGAGTTATCCTTGATGGAGGTTCCAACTACAAGTACCCAGTCGTTAGCCTCAGAGACATCGATCTTGCTGTCAGATGCGCCCTGGTTATTCAGTACTAAAGTGCAGAGTACAGTATTCTGTTTGTCTTTGTGATATTCAGTATTCAAACCAAGACTCGCTATTGGTATCTCGAAAGTTTTCTGATAAGACATACCGTTATTACTATATCCTTCAGTTGCGCTTTCCTGGACTCTAGCTGTATCTACTACCCAAGCTTTTCCAGCTGACGGCGCCCATACTGAGGTGTCATTAAACGACATGAGTTTTTCCTTACATTCCTTAGCTAGTACAGAAGACAGAGACTGATACAGCAAGGTCTTATTATCCTTTTCGCTCTGGTCCTGATACTCACTCCTGATAGCCTTAGCCATAGAGGTTACAAGCAAATCCGCCATGTAATCAGTACCTTCTTTTGCACCTTTTACTCCATACTCTGGTAATCCAGATACATTCGATAACTTGTACAGTATATCATCCGGGTCAATTGAGTTTAATGCGTTAAGCGTAACTCTCGAACCAAACTGAGATGTAACAATCATAACATCTCTGTAGTAACCATTGTAAATGAATACTCCGACGAACACAGCCAGTACACACTGCGGGATTGCACGCATAAAGTACTGCTTGTAATCCGGATCCTGAGCGTTCTCAAAGTCTGTTAATACCTTTACGTTAGGTAACATACCTAACAAGAACTCTGTGATTGAACCAGTACCAGCGTTCTTCCAACCTCCTCCACTAAAGAAGCCATGTACACGCTCGAAGTATCCCTGATTCCTAACACTCTCTCTTGCTTTGTGCGCCTCATCTACTTTATCCCAGAACTTAGGGAATACACAATATGCACCTGCTAATACATTACGCAAGCAGGATGCGGATATGATGAAGAATGCAACAAAGGTAATGAATGCCATGAACCAGTTATCTACTATCTTACCTATCTTGTTCGCCCACTGCACAGCACCCTGAAATCTCTCTCCACCAAGGATATCAATGGTGGCATCTGACCCAGCTCCAACAGCTGTAGCGTATGAAGTCATGCTGAACATAAGAGCGAACATAACAGTCAAAATAGCTAACTGCCTTAAACGTTTCTTGTTCATAAATTCCTCCTGTTACTTCATTCCTGTTATTATAGCAAAGAATTGCATAATCAATTCATACACATGTATTATCGTGCCGTCCATAAATAAGGCGAATATAGCCATTGCTATTATGGAGTGTATGAACATTCGGCTTTGTCTGAACGTATGAACATCATACCGTCCAAACGTGAGGAATTTATACACGTCAAATACCCTGTCACAGAACATTTGCCAGAACTTAACATTCTGAATTACTCCTAGCATAATGAGCAGTAGGAATAAGAACAATGCTATTCGTGGCATGATATTTAAAACGAGTACCATTGCAACAGCGATTGCTATCTCTCCAGTCTCCATCAGCCTTGAAGCAGTAAACTCATCCCAGTCAATAATGTCTGTCTTACTGCTAAGTTCTCCTGCGGACGGTCCTGTTATTATTTCATCGCTGTCGATATCACTATTGTTTTTATCAAATCCCATTTGGGTTAATGAGCTGACACTGTACCACGTACCGACTTGACCATGTTTCTTTGATGTATCTCTCAGCACAACGTAAGTCTGCTTACCGAGTTTATCCGTTAAATCTACAGATCCAATCTTCAGTCTGGTTTCGCCGTTTATATTCTTGAATGTTATTGGCGATGTTCCCCAGTACGCTTTTGCACCGTTACTTGTCGCTCTCTTAATAGATTCCAAATCGCGCTCAACCCTGTCTACAAACCAAAGTGCAGGACTCGTTACAGCTGGGAACATAGTGATGCCTTCGTGCTCGTCGGTATCGATGACTATGTTCTTAAACGCTAACAATCCTTTCTGCAGAACTGACAGAAATCCTGACGTGTCTTCAAATAGAACACTGATTGGTGTTGTTCCGTAATCAAGCTTATTATCTTCGCCAGCGTCTTGCGTGTAATACACATTGTAATTCAAACAATGCACTGTGTTGTCTATCAGCATATACGGTAGTACACAGCTAGGTCGGTCCTTGCCTTTGAGTACTGCTGAAGTATCGAAGTAGTTGGCGTAGAAATCTGCAGATGATGTTATATTCGAGTCTGGTGTGTATGTATAACCATACTCTTTTGTCCATGACATCTCATATGGCATACCATCCTCTTCAGTGTGATTCAGCGGATATGCCCATACTGTTATATCATCACTCAGGTTCTTCATCTCAAGACCTACTTCACTTAACTTGCTTCGAGATGCGCTATCATCGTATTCAACCTTGTTGCCATTTACTTTTACATCTTTAGGTTTGAATACAAACAACCAGTCCTGTATGTAATCAGAACGTCCGTCTGCTGTCTCAGGATGCATGTACACAAAGTAATTGGCGAATGGATACATTGAGGTCATAGGAACACCATTGTCGTTTCCGTAGCCACGCATAGCGTTATTGCCCTGTATGTATACAGAATCCCCTACAGTGCCGGGCAGTCTCACTCCAGCTGAGGAATCTCCAAGTATACTGTTCAGTCTGATTGGGAATGTGTACGGATTGTACTTATCTCCGGAAGTAACACTTACCGAGATGTTACCCTCGTCTGTCTTGAAAACAAGATAATCACCTGTCCAGCCAAGAACTGCTCTGAAGTTTACAAAGTATCCATCTTCCATCTTTCTCCAGATTTCATCTGAATCAAGATTCCTTACATCATATACGCAAGCACCAACAACCACTCGTTTATTCTCCCTGTCGAGGTAGATGTTAGAGTAGTTAGTGGAGAACTCAAGTACTTCCCCAACTACAGTTGGTTCACGCACTATGTAGTCAGATTCGATCAGATACTTAGTAGAAACAAGTAGTTCTTCTTCCTCTTTACAAAAAGCTACTCTCGTGTCTAAGTTACCACTGGTTGTCCTGATTCTTTCCTTCAGATCTCCACTGGTCTCTCCGTTGTACACCTGATACCACAAGTCACTCACTTTCTTAAAGGCAAGGTCATTTGTGTTATTAGGATCGACATAGAACATACCATCTACTTCTGTCCCGGCTAAGATATCCTTGAGTGATTTAGAATCTCCACTTTTAGACTTAACACTGATGTTATCCTCTTGTCCTGACCTAATCTGCATTAAGTACACATAATCTCCAGCTGCCAGAGGTGTACCACCAGACGCTGCCTCAAGTATTGCTTCTATCTCCGCTGTAGTCCAGCTTGGACCGTAATTGGAGATTAACTCATCTGCCTCCTTCTTGGCTTCTTCCGGATCCTCTTTATACAAGTCAATGATTTGCTGAATCTCGTCAGCATTGCTATACTCTATTGACGTGTCGCTGTCTGTTAACAGCTCATCATCATAATAATCGTTACGACTTCCAGATTCATAGTATGTACCTCCGCCCGGCTTTACTTTGAAGTAGTCTGAAGCCAGTTGCCCTTTATCATTGATTAAAGTGAAGTAGTACATACCATCCCCATGAAGTAAATCCTGGATATCAAAAGCCGCAATGCGCAATTTCAAATACCCATCCTGCATGCCATCACTTACGGCGAACTGCATCAGTGGTCCGTCTGTTCCAGCATCATAAGAACTCTGCACATAGCTAACTCCGGGATAGTCCTTGGAGTAGACATTCTTGGTATATGGAGTTACCTGTGTTGTTATCGGGAAAGCTGTACCATCTGGACCTACGATAGCCAAGTGAGTGGGTATGAACAGCTCAAGGGAGACATTGTTCGTGTTGAACGATTTCGATAATCTCTCAAACTCCTTTGCACTTAACTGATAGTCGTAGTAGTTCGTGGTTCTTGCAATACCAGATGCTTGAGTAAACTCAATAACACTGGAGGGTTCCAGAGTAAGGTTCGCCTGATAATAGCCTTCGTCGATAAGTGAAGCGTCAAGCGTAATCTGCACATCTTTGTATGTAGTACGTGCATTGATATCTGCAATACGCATAAGCAACGTCAGCATGTAACCTGGATCAATCTCTGAGTTCCAGTTCAAGTACTGCTGGTCATCTTCCGGGCTGATAATACCTTTCGCTATGAAAGTCTCTATTGCTTTAGCTTCTGCGGGACACGCTGAGTATGGCACTACTGTACCGTACAACTGTAACAGTATAGAACGTTCTCCAGCTGTCATTACTGGCTCACCGTAGATGTTCATGATGTTGTATGCGTAGTTACAGAAATCTGCCAAGGTTACGATTGTACTTTTAGCTGAGCTGTTGTCTGCGTTCGGGTTCCCAGTAAATGCTTCGGCGTCTAATACTATTCCGTCATACACCGCTTGTTTCCAGTACAGACTTGGATTAGTTCTTGTTACGAATACCCAAGCTTTACCAGCTGAACTGTCAACTGAGTCATACTGAGATAGGTTGAGGCTTAACTCTCCTTGTATCGGTGAGGATGTTACTGTTAATCCACTATCTGGAGTGAATATATAAGTGATATCATACTTCTCCTGTCCGACAGCTTTATAGATATCCATAAGAGCTGTGTTCAAGTCCACTCTACCATTAGCTAAATCCAACTTGTGCACACTGTATCCAGCGTTAACATCTTCACCACTAGGTGCGATATCCGTTATTGTTTCATCCGTAAGTAGGAAGTCATATCCGAGAGTCGTTAACTCACGTACTTTGTCCCTACCCTCAGATTGAACAATAGCTGGAGTCTTTGAATAAGTCCCATCTGACTTGCGTACCAAAGCTTCGTAACACATCTGATCGAAATACCCATCATATACTGCTGCGAACTTCTGATTATTTCCGCGATAATCTGTAGTGTCAGCTACCGCGTTCTTAATGTTCGGCAATTCTTCCAATGTCGGCACATAATACACCGCCTGACCTTTGTCAGTTGCCAGATATGCGTTAAGACTCCTAAGTGCTGTAACGCGAGGCTTATGTGTCTGCCAGTTATCTACGATAACATGCCACGGCCCACTATCGTCATCATCGTCAGCATAAACACCTATTGGTAGCATTAACGATAACAAACAACTGGCAAGCAAGAGTTTAGCAGAATTTCTTCGTAAACTCGTCAAAGCCGGCTTTATCAATTTTACCTCTCTTTTCTAAGATGTATTTGGGGACATTCTTGTAAGCGTCAGTTTCTGACATTGACTGCTCCTGCAATCTCTGGGCGATCATGTGTGCATTGAAACCAAGTTTAATAGCGTAGTTGAATGCTGCTGACTTGAGTTCCTCTGGTACTGATTCCTTTTCGTACTTTTTGCGGAACTCGGCATTCCTGTCCACCACAGGTGCTTCTGGCTCTTCGGGCGGATTCATTGCCGTATCGAAAGTCTTTTCTTCCGCTAAAGGTGTGGATTCTTCTTCCTTCTCGACAAGAGCTTCGTGCTTGTCCATCTTAATTTCGATATCCGCTGTCTTTAACGCCATCTCGAGCCACATCTCGAAATCCATCTCTTTTACAGAATCTGGACATGAAATCATGAGACCCGGATAGTCGATATCTCCAGCGTATTCTCTTACCTTAGACTTATAACGTCCTCGCGTCAAATCAGATAATAGAATCTCCTGATCTTCCGGAATCAAATCTCGTTTAACTTCTTCTGATAGAATGAACAATCTCTCTAGATGTTCACGCTTGCAGTAGTTTGCGACTGATGATGTTGCCTTGTTCGTCTCCAAAATCGCAAGCTTGTTCAACTCGTTTTGGAAGTATGGTTTTGTCAGGTTGAATATATACTTATCCAATACAAAGCTTAGTGCTTTCTCGTATGGAACTACTCCCTTGGCCTGACGCAGATTCCTCTTGTACTGATCATACACTTTCTCAAGTTGCGGAAGTAACATAAGATGCAGTGCCTTGTTCGACTCATAGTTAAATGGCAATTTAGTTTTGAATACCGAGATACTCGCTTCAGACAGTAAAGACTTCATCTTAGGATCTTTGTCTCTCGTGCGAGAAAGATACTCTCCATAACTCTTAGAAAGCAGTACTGCCTCCATGTCCTTTTCTTTAAGGATAGAATACATAAGTAACACATCGCGTGTGTCGCCTGTGACATTATCTGGAAATGTATTATTGTGCTCGTACATATCCCTGAGTACTTCAAATAACTGTGGCATTTTTATCCTCCTTAATAGTATACTGTTTATTAAATACAGCTTCGTTCACGACTCTCAGTGTTGATATACTGGGAGTCTTATTCCCGTAGCAAATGATGTAGTCACCTTTGCCCAGATTCTTACCTGATTTATTTACCCCAAACGGGCAATCATACCGGTACTTCTCAAGATCTGCATGGAATACCCACATCAGCATCTTCTTTGGTTTAACGCATAGAGTCCTTCCATTGAACATATCCTCAATGAACTTGTCACTTATCTCCTCACCGTTAAGTAAACAGAACTCTCTTTTCATCTTACTAACTGACAAAGTCCAATATGTATTGGAATCCTCCTTCACCAGTACGGGGTATCTCTTGCTTGTTACTGTTGTTGATGAGTCTAAACTATTTACATAAATTCTGTCGATACCGGGGACAGACATTTTATATGTTCTCGCTTTGCGCATACATCGTTTCCAATTATTGATGTTCTGCACATCTTCCATGAGTTTCGGCATAATTTCTCCTATCTATAATGTTTTAAATGCGCTTAATGGGACTCGAACCCACACGGTCTCCCATTGGAACCTAAATCCAACGCGTCTGCCAATTCCGCCATAAGCGCACGTGACTTATTTCCACCAGCCATAATTATCGTTATACTTCTTTGTAGCTCTCTTCATCCATACTTCTAACTCAGATAAAGTGAAAGCATTATTTGACATACCAAGTAGGTACTCTATAATCTCTCTATCTAAGAGTTTCTGTCTATCTATTTCCAATAACCTTTGCTTCAGCACCGGTACATCCAAGATTGCATCTGTCTTTTTGACGTTTTTACCTGCTATACTCTGAAGTAATATTTTTACTTGTTTAGGCACAGTGTATATCTCGGCATCTGTTACGTAAGAGCATATCTGATGATGCAACAATGTCTCAGCACACCATGCAATAGGGTAATAAAGTATCTCAACGCCACTGATCTCTGTATACCGTTTCTTAACATCCTCATAGGTAAGCATACCGCCCATAGATCCATCTAAATCGAAGATTAGTACGACTCTATCTATACCTAACACACTACACTCATCTATGATATCCGCTGTACATAAGCACGGTATACACGATAATCCGTATTGTACATAGATATCTCCTACGTTATAGAAGTCTGTACTCGCGTCTTTTGCAATACCTTTGAAAGAGGTTACAATGCTGTGCATTCCGTACTTATCCTCAAACCTGAATAATGTCTTACACAATGTTCCTGTACTCCTCCTCTGTTATCTCTTGTAAGTCAACCACAAACATATCGCTAGTTACTGTATAGTACTTGTCTCCGTAAGATGTTAACTGTATATCATGCGTAGCTGCTATTACATCTACTTCTTTAGAAATATCTTTTAAAAATGAATATACTACATGCCTATCAGCGGGATGTACGTAGCTATCTATCTCATCTACAAGAATATTGC